>Ga0315336_1000895_pt1 | contig 67573 bp, 64 predicted proteins | sample ASW5metaG_FD_204512 | JGI IMG/M metagenome (GOLD analysis project Ga0315336, IMG submission 204512) | Ammonia-oxidizing marine archaeal communities from Monterey Bay, California, United States - ASW #5 | ecosystem: Environmental > Aquatic > Marine > Intertidal zone | place: USA: California... | reverse complement strand
TCCCTGCCAGAGCAACCGCCGAACGTTCCTTGCCGTCAAACCCTCGGTTAGCGGGTAAACCGGAACCAACCTGCCGGTGTGGATCGGTGTTTGCCCATGGTTCAGAAGTTCGTAATCCGGAGATTCGAATACAAGCTGACCCCTAAACACGCTAGCTTTTCCGCTGATGGAGATACGGGTGTTGGGTTTCAAGGTGCGGGCCAGATGCCGTTGACCGAACCAGACAACTTTGATGTTGCCTGTTTCGTCGCTCAACACGGCTTCCGTGTCCACCCGCTTTCCCTGATAACCTTGCTTGATTGTCCGGGATTCCCAGATAGTGCCCATCACGGTGCAAGGTTCATCTGGGGAGACTTCCGAGATTCGGGCGATGGTAGAATAGTCGATGTGACGGCGGGGGAAGAGATAGAGCAGGTCTCGAATCGTGGCGACGTCCAGGCGTTGGAACCTGGCTACAGATTTGGTGTCAACCCCGCGCAACCGGTCCACGGGAGAATCGACCGGCAGTCCGCCGGGGGGTGCTGGTTGGCGTGTGGCCGGTTTTTTCGTCCGCTCACTGGAAGGCGAAGAACGGGTTTTTTTGGCTTTCGGTGGCTCGGGAACGAAAATCTCCGCACCATTGGCTCCGGTATCGATGGATCCTGCATCAAGGAAACTTCGCCATTTGGTGGCCCAGATCCCACGCTCTTCCCCGGTCATTCCCGAGTAATGGGTATCCAACAAACCCGAAGCCGCTTGCCCGTCGCCGAGCTGGGCCGCCATCTCTTCAGCCCAGGCCTGGATGAATCGGTCCAGGCCACCCATCACCGCTTTATTGTCGAAGCCCCGACTCTCTTCCATGGTGAGGATACTTCGGAAGGAATCGACCCAGGAAATCGGGCTTTTTGGTAGTGAAGTCATCTGAAAATCAGTATATCACGGGCTTTAGCGACGCCCAGTTATCATTGTCATTCGACCCATCCTAGGAGTCCTATTCACTGCCAATATCGAGCGAGCCATGTAGAACATCCTCCAGATCAATGGCAATCTATCCGGCGCGGGTCAGCGCGACTCCAACGGCGCCGGGACCGATGTAGGTCCCCAATGTAGCGCCGAAGCGCGCGGAGACGATCTGGTCCTCTGGCAGCAGGTCAGAAAGTTCCTGCCGTAACGCTCGGGCCATCAGCGGCTCGGTGCTATGAATCACCGCAAGCCGGGTCAACGGAGCCTCCTGGTGGGCAATCTCCAACAACCGGCGCAGACCCCGCTGACGATTGCGGGACCGCTCGATGGGCAATACGGCCCCATCCTCCAGCCCCAATATGGGCTTCACGTTAAGGATGGAGCCAACGAACGCCTGCGCTTTGCCGATTCGCCCGCCCTTCTGCAGATATTCCAGGGTATCCAGCAGGAAGTAGCACTTGATTAGTGGAAGATCGCCGGCCACTTTTGAAGCCACTTCTTCCAACGACGCGCCATCTTCGGCCAACTCAGCCGCCGACAACACCATTAGTCCCATGGGGATCGACGCAAGCTGGGAGTCTATAGCCTGAATCTTAGCGCCCCCGCCAGATAACGCTTTGGCCTGCTCCGCGGAATTAAACGTGCCACTCAGCTTGGCTGACAGATGTATCGACAGGATACTATGGCCTTGGTCTAGCAGAGCTTTATACACCGGCTGAAAATCCGACGCAGAAGGCTGGGAGGTGGTGGGGAACAAATTGCCCTCAGTCAGGTGGCGGTATAAGTCGTCGGGGGATATATCGACGCCGTCTTTGTAGCCGATGTCGCCCAACATCACGTTGCAAGGAATCACGGTGATGTTCCACCGCTCGGCCAGTTCCAGCGGCAGGTCCGCTGAGCTATCGGTTACTATCCTAACTGCCATTTCGTTCATCGCCCCGTGGAGTGCAGGTCAAGTCCCTGCATGTCGGACCACTGAACCGCATCTTCAGAGTATCGCCAGCGGGAATCACAGACCTAAAAGCGTTGAGTTCGTTCATTCTACTGAAGCCAAGTAGTGATAGTGGGGCTGGCCACCCTCTATCAGGTCAACTTGTATGCCAGGATACTCTAACTGTAGCCGTTGGCTCACCCCCGCCGCACCTTCAGAATCGGCATCCTCGCCCAGGTACAATGTCACGATATGCCCGGAAGATAAGCCTAACTGAGACAACGCCGACTCCAACACCTGTTCCGCGGTATCGCCTGCCAAGACGATCTCCCCTTCCAACAGGCTGATGTATTGTCCGGTGGCTACCTTCACGTTGACAGAGGTGGTGGATCTAACCGCTTTGGTCACTTCGATGGTGACGATATCAGCTATTGCCGCAGTCATAGACTCCAAGTTATTCTCGACTGATTCCTCCGGGTTGAACGCCAGCATCGCTGCCACACCCTGAGGCATAGTATTGGAGGGCACCACGTGGATTCCCATCTTGGCTTCCGCCGCCTGCTTCGCCGCCGCTACTACGTTCTTGTTGTTGGGCAGGATTATGGTATCGTCACCACCGGCAGATTCCACTGCCTCAAGAATGTCCATCACGCTGGGGTTCATGGTTTGGCCACCGCTGACCAACACAGCACAGCCAACCTCCCGGAACAGGCTATCCAATCCATCTCCGCAGGAGACAGCTATCACCTCTAAGCCACCGTTCCTCGCGGCTTGGGCCTGTCCGAATCCAAAATCCTTGTTCTGTTGGCTCATGTTCTGGATATCGATCTGATGTAGCTGCCCCAGGGACGACCCCAAGGTCAATGCGGGTCCGGGGTCCAGCGCATGGACATGGACCCTAACGATGCGCACATCTCCCACCACCACCGCCGACTCAGACATCGCCACGAACTGTTCACGAATCGAATCGGGCAACAAGCCGTCACCAGAAATCACGAACTGGGTGCAGTATCCCCATTGGGTTTCCGACATAGAGTCTAGGTAGTGAGCGTCGATTCCAGTTCCCCGCCCCGCGTCCGAGCCGGTATAACCCCGGGCCACGGCCAAGGCCACCTGTTCATCATCATGCCCCATCATCTGGGACAAAGCTCCGCCCATGATAACCACGACACCCATGCCACCGGAGTCAACAACACCAGCCTCCCGCAGCACCGGCAATTGTTCCGGCGTGCGGTCCAAGGCTTCCTGTCCAGCGTGGAACGCCTTCTCCCACAACACCCGCGGGTCGTCAACATCTCCCTGTTCTAGAGCGGACGTTGAGAGGGACCGGATAACCGTGAGCATTGTTCCTTCCACCGGCTTGCCCACCGCTAGGTATGCGGCGTCGGTGGCCAATGAGAATGCCCGAGCCAGATCAGTTGCCTGGCAAACCTCAATCTCCACGAAGGCTTGGGCGAATCCCTTAAGGAACTGGGACAGGATAACGCCGCTGTTGCCCCTGGCTCCCCAGAAGGCACCGTCAGCCAATCCCCCGGCGACTTCAGCCAATGCGGTATCGGCGGCCTGAGGACACTTCTCCATCGCTAATCGCATCGTCAGCAGCATGTTAGTCCCGGTGTCGCCATCGGGCACGGGGAAGACATTGAGGGCGTTTATAGCCTCTCGATGCAACTCTAGGGCCTGGGTGGCCGCAGCGAATGCTTGTCTTAGATCGTCGGCAGTAAGGTGTGGCATCAGGACCAGGCGCTTCCATCCAATACTTGTTTAAGGGGAATTTTCGGTCATCTAAGGCCGCATCGGGGTCGGGTTGCCCCCAATTATATAACACAGCTAACAGGGCACTACGCCAAGTATGCGGGCCAAAAGCCTCGATTCTCCTTGACACGCCTGAGCCTCTAGCTTAGTATTGGTTGTCGAGGAATAATATGGATTACGCTGTATTCAAAACTGGTGGCAAGCAATACCGGGTAAAACCGGGCGACACTTTAGACGTGGAAAAACTTTCCGTCGATGTCGATTCCATAGCCGAATTCGGTGAGGTCTTGGCGATATCGAACGACGGTGAAGTGACTTTCGGCTCTCCGACGATTGAAGGCGCCAAGGTTCTGGCACGGGTCGATTCCCACTATAAAGACAAGAAGCTCATGGTCTTCAAGTACAAAGCGAAGACCCGGTACCGTCGAAAGAAGGGCCACCGTCAGACCTATACCAGGGTAGTTATCCAGGACATTCAGGCGGAGCCGCTCGCGCCCCCAAGGCGCCGGAGAACCCGGGCAGCGCCAGCCGCTACAGAAGAACAGGAGAGCACTTAAGATGGCTCATAAGAAAGCGGGCGGTAGCACCAGTAACGGTCGTGACAGTAACGCCAAACGTTTAGGCGTCAAGAAATTCGGCGGTGAAACGGTGACCAGCGGCGCTATCATCGTGCGCCAACGGGGCACTCGCTTGCATCCGGGCACCAATGTTGGCTTGGGCCGCGACTTCACCCTATACGCCACTATTGATGGACAAATAACATTTGAATGGGCTCCGAAGGGCAGGCGCCGCGTCAGCGTATATCCCATCGAGGTGGCCGCTGCATCCATAGCTGCGTAGCTGGCATCTAACTACCGTAGCCCAATGGGAACAAGGCCTGTGGTCTTGGCCTGGGTTTCAAATCTAAGTTGATTGGCATTTAATCATGAAAACAGACATTCACCCCAAGTTTTATCACTCAGTCGTAACCTGCTCTTGCGGCAACGTGTTTCACACCGGAGCCACCAAGCCCACCATGCGCGTGGAACTGTGCGGCAAGTGCCATCCCTTCTACACCGGCGAACAGCGGGTGGTCGATACCCAGGGCCGCATCGAGCGAATGAAGAAACGTTACAGCCTGAGCTAGTAGAGTCAGCCCACCCGCGAGGTGGGCTGGCGTCTTTGATCCACTTCTGGCTCACGGTCCGTTCCAAGTTTAGGGAGCGATAGGGCTTAGCCCAGGTAAAGAATCGCTCCCTTTGTGTATCATGCACACTTTGGCTGTACGACTCTCCACACCCTGCCCTGGCAGGTTATCTCCCGAACAACTCTGGGCCGGTACTTACGCATACTCCGAATACACCAACCAAAGCAAGCAACACAAGGTAGGGAAAGCGTTGGCGGAACTACCAACATTTAACTACGGTGGGCAAGCGGTCATCGAAGGCGTAATGATTCGAGGTCGCAACTTCTTCAGTCTGGCCGTACGACGCGAAGACGGCACCATCTTCCGGCAACAAGAACCCCTCAACAACATGTTCAATGGACCGATTCGGCGCGTTCCTCTATTGAGGGGCGTGCTGGTGCTGGTGGAGTCCCTGACCCTGGGTATGAAGGCTCTGCGGCGCTCCGCCAATATAGCCATGCAGGAAGATCAAGGGGATGAGCATGAGGAGTTACCGGCCTGGGCCATGGCCGGGACGCTGGCCATATCTTTATTGTTTGGAATAGGGCTGTTTTTCATGCTGCCCTTATTCATCGTCTGGTTATTGGATCCATATGTTTCTTCAGACATCGTAAGCAATGTCATCGAAGGGGCCATTCGCCTCACCATCCTGGTCTCATACATCAAAGTGATTGGCTTTTCCTCGGACATAAAGCGAGTGTTCGCCTACCACGGGGCCGAGCACATGGCGGTCCATACCCACGAAGCCGGGCTGCCACTCATCGTGGAGAACGTTCGCAAGTTCGGAACCCCTCACCCTAGGTGCGGCACGGCGTTCTTGTTGACAGTCGTCCTAGTCTCCATCATCGTGTTCGCCTTTTTGCAGAGGCCTCCCATAGAGTGGCGGATATTTTCCCGCATCGCCTTGGTTCCGGTGATAGCCGCGTTCAGCTATGAAATCATCCGGTTCAGCGGAGCGCACCAGGAAGCCTGGTTCGGCCGGTTGATATCCCAGCCCGGGCTGATTCTGCAGCGGCTAACCACTCGGCAACCCGACGATTCCCAGATAGAAGTGGCCATATGCGCCATGGAGGCGGCAATAGCCGCTGATCAAGGACGCGAGTACTCGGAGCAGATCGTAGAGTCAGCCAACGGTGTGGTAACCACCGGAGAACATACGGAGCCTGAAGTCACTCCCGGTGAAGAAGGCGCATCAGGCGCAACATCCGACGGCTAACGAAATACCGGCTAAGTATTCAAGCCGGTATTAAAAAGCGGAGTCAATCCAACATCCAGGCTTAGAAAGCTAAAGCCAGCCCTCTCGGAATAATGTCGGTCCAGATCAGTGTCGCCGATGTGGAAATACTCGTCAGCTTGAATGAGTTCCTTCACGCTATCGAGTTGATGCTTCAAAACAGTGAAGTGCACCTCGATACCACTGTCCCTCCAGATTCGCTGCTGGGTGCCGATGGTCCGGTCGGAGCAGCTACCGATCCAAAACCCCAGATCCTTGATTTCCCTCACCATGTCCATGGTAATGAATCCCGGCGGGTCTCCAACTTCCAGGGTTCCGTCAATATCAAAACTAATTAGCTTGGCCAAATGTAAACCTCATTCTCTAGGTTATTGACACTCCATGTCAGACCGTTGTTCTTGAAGCGACCGTCACCCGGCTACATGTTCCGTAAGATCGATACCATCCACCACTGGTAATGGGAGATTTTGGTAAACGCGAATCAATATCCACTCCTCCAGGACCTCTTTCAACTGCTCACGGCAATCTTCTCGGATTACGGCATTGATATAAACCCCATTAAGTATGGGAATAATAGCTGGTTGGTCTCCTACTCCCTATGCTGCCAAACCGTCCCCTGCGGCGGTTCATCTATGAGCCGGAACTGAGGGAGGGTGAAGCCACCTTCAACGTCCAGGAAGGCTACTTCCACCCGCTTGCCGATGGCCACGTTCTCTTCCTTCTCCGGCTCCATCTTCTCGTCGACCAGGTTGGTGGTGATGCGTAGACCGTCATAGGGGTCGGGATGTCCGCGTTGCTCGTCCAACTCCACCAGCACTATGGCGAATGGTGCCCAATCGCGGAAGCTGGGGACCACGGTGTGGGCCACGATCTGGTAGCTGTAGATGGTGCCTTTGCCGCTGACCTGATTCCATTCCCATTGCAAAGAAGTGCACCATGGACAACCAGGGCCCGGTTCGCCCCGCAACAGACCGCAGTCCAGGCACTTCTTCACTACCAAGCGATGGTCTGCCGCCGCTTCGAAGTAGCCTTTGTACTCGGTGTCGCTATCCGAGATATCGATTTGTTGTCCTCGGTATTCGTATGAGGGCATAGTGTTATCTCCTCATAATCAGGGAACTACCGACAGCCGGCGTACCCCAACCCATATTCATGCTTACCTCAGCGTCCTTAACTTGCCGGCAGTGTCCTTCCGAGTAGTCGTAGGAATGGACACCGTTCAGAGCGCCGGGGCAGTAATCGTCCACCGTACCCCGAAGCTGCCGAACATTCTCGATGACCATGTTCATGCCGTGGGTATAACCCTCACACAGATGGCCACCGCTGGTATTGTTGGGACGGCGGCCGCCCAGGTTGATTGTCCCACTCCTTACGTAGTCCTTGCCCTCACCCTTCTCGCACCACCCGTAATCCTCGAACTGTAGCAGGGCGGTGTAGGTAAAGGCGTCGTAACAACCGGTAACATCGACATCGTCGTGGGTGACCCCGGCCAGTTCGAAGACCCTGGGGCCGACGTAGTAGCCCGCCACTCGGCTGATGGGACCGTGCTGATAGTGGAAGTCCCCGCCGGGCTTAGTTCCCCGGCCTTGAGCTCCCAGGACGTATATCGGACGCTGCTTAAGGTCTCTGGCCCGTTCGGCCGACGTCACAATCACACAGGTGGCGTTGTCCGTCTCCAGGCAGCAGTCCAACAGGTGGGCTACAGGTCGGATTATCCATCGGGAGTTCATCACATCATCAACCGTGACCCGCTGCTTCATCAGGGCCTTGGGGTTGTTGCTGGCGTGATTGCTGTGGGCCACTTTGATGTGGGCCAAGTCTTCGCTCTTGACGCCATATTCCATCATGTGGCGGGTGAAGGTGAAAGAGAACTGCTGAACCGCGCTGATTAACCCGTAAGGACGCTTCATCAAGTCTATGCCAGTGATCTGGGAAGAAGCGCGGACTCCGGTGCCGCCGATTCGCATCTGGGAATAGCCGTTCATCGACCTGAAGATGGCAATAGTGTCGCACATCCCGGCTTCGATGGCTCCCATTGCCAGGCCGACCAAAGCCTCGATACTGGAGCCTCCACCTGAGCAGTCCATGTAGAAATTGGGTCTAAGACCCAGGTCGTACATGATTGAGGTGGACGGAGTGGAGTCGCCACCGTGGTAGCTCAACATCCCGTCGACGTCTCCCGGATTCAACCCAGCGTCGTTCATGGCGTTGCGGATAGCCTCGGTGCCCATCGCCCGAGTGGTACGATTGGAGCCACGGCTGAACTCGGTTTCGCCCACACCGGCGATGCAGTACTTGCCTCTTAAGCTAGTGTTCACAGGCCCCCCTTTGTAAGGGATTTTTTATGCCGCCACAACTCTCCGGAAATGTCATTCCCCGGAGGACAACGATGAGATTTTCGCTTCGCTCCGAATTACAAACGACCGGATAGTTAGATGATATCGGGTTCGGAGAATACTAAAGCAGGTTCCACCGAGGGTTCTTGGCAGCTTCTTCTTTCATGTAGTCGACGATCCAGTCCCGAACTGTTTCCTCTACATAGACAGTGGGTCGGATCAACTCGGATTCATCAGCAATCAGGCCTTCTTTAATCGCGGTGGCTACCAAAGGCGAGCCGGGCAGGACCGGGCTGCCAATGCGCAGGTTGGCCATGGCCGGCTTGATGGAACGCAAGAATGCCAGTTTGTCCGCCACCGTCTGCTCGGTTTCCCCGACCTCGCCGAAGCTCTGTGCGATGGTGTAGTGGAGGTCTCCCTCTTCGCACATGGCGCATACCTCGCGTAGAGGTTCGAGCTTTTCGCCAAGAGTCTCACCGTCGTGCAAGTCGCCTCGGAGGGCTCCCATTATTACCAAAGCGCACCCGGCTTGCTTCATAAGGCTGACTAACTCCCCATCGCAACTGAAGGGAGCCATGCAGGTATTCCAGTTCAACTTGAGGCCCGCCTCTAGAAAAGCATGACACAGAGCCTTGGCATGATTGAGAGGTATGTTGAATCCGTTGTCGATGAAGAATACTTTGCGCAGCCCGTACTTCTCCTCCATCTCTTTAACTTCGCTTAGCACGTCATCGATGGGCCGGATGACCCGCCAATCGGGTTCCTTAACTTCGCCGTTAGAATCCGGCTTTGGATAGGAGAAGTCACCCAGCTTAGTCAACACGCCGACCCCGAACCCCGCCTTGGTGTACTTCGCCATGTCCAGGTCTTCAAATCTCGGTGGCTTGGCGAACCCGGATCTAGCGCGAACGCCGTTGAATACCACTTCGCCGTTCCCCCGGTACACCAGGCCGGACAGATGTTCGTATGGGTTGTTGGAGTCAAGCAGATCGGCCAACAACGCAAAGGTCTCCCCACCATCCCCAGCGATTCCCAGGTCGGGCCCGATATAAGAGAAGCACTCTTTGGGCAGGAAGTTGAAAGCTGGACCACCAACGACAATCTTGGCCGACGACAGGCTGCGTACCTTGTCGATAACTTCTTTGGAGGTCGGCAACGCCCATTGGGGGTCGATGTAACTATGATTGCCTAGATTCCTGATGGATATGCCCACCATATCCGGTTGAAATTCTTTGACCGTATCTTCAACATCGGCCAGATAATCGTCGGAGAACATCAGGTCGAGGACCTTCAAGATGTGCCGGTTCTGGTCCAGATGGCCAGCCACGTAGGCCAAACCGATGGGCAGAGGCCGGGCATCCATGCGGCTCATAAGCCGGTGGTGGCGATTTGTCGCGATTAATAAGACTTTCATTCTTCTCTCAGCCGGGGATAGAATCTGGCAAATCGATAGTATCGCGCCTGGATTATCGTCCGTATTATCTTCTAATGGTAATTGTTTGACAATCGGATGGATATCCGGCCCGAGGAGAGTGAGTTCGCTGGATTGGAGACGACCTCCACTGCATACCTTCCTTCGTAAGGTGGGACTTTCGAACGCTGATAGCAAGTTGTTGACAGTGGGAAGAGGCGGTACTACACTCGCAACAATCCATGGTCACCCGGTTTTAGACTGGCATACGCCCAAATTAGCCGGGGCAACATTTTTCACGCACATCTGCTAGGAGGCCTCCAAAATGAGCCTGCCTCGTCCGTTAGAGGGAATCCGAGTGGTGGACTTCACCTGGGTAAGGGCCGGTCCTTGGGCCGCCCGTTGGCTGGGCACATTTGGTGCCGAAGTTATCAAGGTAGAGTGGCCGGATAATCTGGACATCCTGCGCCAGAACCGGTTCACCATCCCCAAGGGCGTGGAACCCGGACCCAACTCCACCGGCCAGTTCGCCGACACCAACGCCAACAAACGGGGAATCACTCTCAACGTTCGGACTCCTAAAGGGCTTGAGATTATTAAGGAACTTATCTCGGTTTCCGATGTTGTCATCGAAAATTTTAGCTCTCGCATAATGCAGCGCTTCGGCCTTGGTTACGACGTACTGAAAACCATTAAACCCGACATCGTTTACGTCTCCATGGCCGGCTTTGGACAGACGGGACGGCATCATTATTACGGCACCATGGGCCCGGCTGCCCAGGCCTTGTCGGGCCTGACCTTTCTTTCCGGCCTGCCCGGCGCGCCTCCGGCAGGTTGGGGCTGGTCTTATCTAGACGACACCGGCGGTATGTACGGAGCCATGTGTGCTCTGACCGCCCTGCGCCACCGCAACGCCACGGGACAGGGTCAGCACGTCGATCTGTCCCAGATGATTACCGGTATCACTTTGACAGGTCCAGCCTTCTTGGACAAGACCGTGAACGGTCGCCAGGCTCGCCGAGAAGGGTACCCCCCCGGCAATCGCACCACTTGGCCCGGCGCGCCCGTCACCAACAACTACCGGGGTCCCACGGTGGCTCCGCACAACGGATACCGCACCAAGGGCGGCGGCTACAACGACTGGTGTATCATTGCCTGCTTCTCCGACCAAGAGTGGAAGAACCTGGTCAACCTGATGGGCTCGCCCGCCTGGGCCGTAGACGCCCGCTTCGACACGTTAACCGGACGTCTCGAACACCAAGAAGAAATAGACCAAGGCGTAGAAATCTGGACCCAAACCCTGGACAAGTACGAATTGGCGGACAAGTGCCAAGACGCCGGGGTAAGGGGCATGCCGGTGCAAAGCTCCGAGGACCGGGTGGAGCACGATCCCCAGTTAAGAGACCGTGGGATGTATACCGAAATGGACCACCCCATGTTGGGTCGCTGGAAATTCCAGAACGCCCCCTTCAAACTTTCCGGCTCACCGCCGGAGATGCACCGTCCCCCGCCGATGATTGGTCAGCACAACCGTGAAATTATGGAAGACCTGCTGGGTCTCGGGCATCAAGACCTTGAAGATGGCTATAAAGATGGCACCTTTTGGCCAGAACAGATGCCGATGTATCCCTACGTCCAGGAGGCATTGAAATGACCAACGATGCCCATCCTGGACCACTGTCGGGGCTTAGAGTCTTGGAACTGTCCGACGAAAAAGGCCAATTCTGCGGCAAACTGATGGGCGACTTGGGTGCCGACGTCATAAAGATCGAGCCTCCAGGCGGGCAGAACACCCGCTCGGTGGGTCCTTTTTACAAAGACATTCCCCATCCGGAGCGTAGCCTGTCCTTCTGGCACTATAACACCTCCAAACGGGGCATCACCCTAAATCTGGAATCTACGGAAGGCCGAGATTTGTTGCTCCGCCTTTCGGCATCCGCGGACATCGTCCTAGAAACTTTCCCTCCCGGCTACTTGCCTTCGCTAGGGCTGGGTTATAAAGACCTGGCGGCAGATAATCCCGGGCTAGTGATGTGTTCATTGACACCTTTCGGACAGACAGGACCGTGGCGCGATTATCTAACTTGCGACCTGGCCCACCTTGCGGCCGGCGGCCAGATGGCATCGTCGGGCTATGACTCGGACGATGTCGCCGACGCGCCACCCATCGCTCCTGGCGGCGGCAATGCCTGGCACATAGGTGGTCATTACGCCTACATGGGTATCATGGCCGCCCTCTTTTACCGGGATAACAGCGGCGAAGGCCAGTACATCGACGCCTCGATCCACGAAGCTTGCGCCCTAACCACCGAAGGGGCCATCGCCATTTATCTGTCCACCGGTGACGTGGTACAGCGGCACACTGGCCGCCACGCATCTCCCGACAATTCGGTCAAGATTCAACTACCCACCCAAGACGGCGGTTGGGTCAACGTCACCAGGTCAGGGTCGGCTTTGAACCCGGCCCGTTTGCGCCGATTGGCCGAATGGATGGACGAACACGGCCTAGCACAAGACTTATTAGACGAAAAATATCAGGACATGGCAACGGTCCAAGCGGACGCAGTGCATACCACCGACGTATTGGCGAACTTCATGGCCAACATGCCCCAAGAAGACCTCTGGCAAGGTGGTCAAGAAAGGGACTTCCCTTGGGGAGCAATCCGGACCATGGACGAGATCATCGGAGACCTCCACTTGGAAGACCGGGGCTTTTTCGTGGAAGTGGAACACCCAGAGCTAGGCCAAAGTTTCACCTATCCGGGAGCGGCGGCGATCTACAACGGTTCTCCCTGGAACATCTCCCGCCGCGCCCCGTTGATCGGCGAGCACAATCAAGAGATTCTCTGCGGTGAACTAGGACTCAATAACGGAGAACTAGTCTTATTAGCAGAATCCGGCGTAATCTAGAGAGCAATCAGAGACACCGTCTCGCCCCCCTTTCATAAAGGTGGGTTGGGGGATATCCCGGCGCAACCAAACCCACGAAAAGCTTACCAGCCACAAATCCGGGTAGATGAAGAGGTAGGGACGGGAATGAAGCTAGACGGCAGACCGCCGAGGCGGGTCGGCGAGGTGGTTGAGGCTAATTCGGCATCCTTCACCGCCCAATGCTATAACCTATACGACGCTCCACCTCTGGGCTGCATCGTGCGCACCGGGTCACCGGAAGTCTACGGGGTGGTCTGTCGGGTTGCAACCGAACCTTTGGACTCATCCCGGCCGGTGTTAGCTCGTGGAGAGAATGTCGAAACCGAAGAAGAAATCTTTCGCGACAACCCCCAACTTACCCGCCTCCTGACTTCCCGATTCGAAGCTTTGATCGCCGGACACCGTGAGCAGAATACCGATCGCCAATACTTACCCGGCCTGCCGCCCCCGGTTCACTCCTTCGTGTACACCTGCGACGCACAAGAGGTAGCCCGCTTTACGTTGCAACTCCACCTGCTGCGCCTGTTGCTCAACTCCGGTCCGCCGATGGCCGATGAAATCCTCAGTGCCTACTTGCGAGGGGCGGCGGTAACCCACACCGACCCGGAAGCCTTCATGCTTCGAGCGGGGAAAGCCTTGGCCACCGAACTGGCTGGCGATCTGCCCCGGCTAAATTCCATCCTTAAAAAGGTGTCCCCATGACCGTCGGTCCAAATCAGAACCGCGAAACTTCAGGTCCGGTCACTGATCCTCTGATGGAGTCTCGTGGCACTGCTCTAGGGATGGTGTTGGACGGATCGCTAAGCCAAGGAGTTGAGGTTCGCTTGGACCCGTCGGCATCAGTGGAGGAGATCAAAGTCGGGGCCTTCGTAACCATTCGGGGAGACAACAACAACTTCTTCGGGGTGGTCACCGACGTTAGCCTCGGGACCACCGACCCCAGACTGAAGCACACTCCGCCGCCGGTGGATAACCAGTTCATCGCCCAGGTGATGTCCGGCACCGTGGCCTACGGAACCATTTCGGTGCTCCCCAATCTAATTATGCCGGCAGTCATGGGCGACAACCCGCAAGGCCCCTCCGCGGCCAAGACTATCCCGCCCCATTTCTCACGGGCCTACGTGGCATCCCAGCGCGACGTCGAAGCCGTGTTCGGAAAAGAGGACCAACGCCACTTCTGGATCGGCAGCCCCTTGGACATGGAGCACAAGCTGTGCGTGGACCTAGATGAGATGGTGAAGCGGTCCATCGGCGTATTCGGCAAGAGCGGCACCGGCAAGACTTTCCTGACTAGGCTGCTCTTGGTTGGCATCTTACAACAAGGCCAGGCTTCCACGCTGATCTTTGATATGCACAGCGAATATGGATGGGGCGCTGCCGACCCGGAGAACAACCGGTTCGCCAAGGGATTGAAGCAGCTATTCCCGGCCCAGGTCTCCACGTTTACCTTGGACGAAGATAGTTCCCGCCGAAGGCAATCTCCTTTTGATGAAGTCGTCCGCATCGGCTACGGTGAGATAGAACCTGAAGATATTGAGATGTTGCGGGAGACATTAAACCTGTCCGAAGTAGCCGCCTCCGCCGCCTTCAACCTGCAGCAGAAATTCGGCAAGCGGCAATGGATCTCCAAGTTCCTGGCCTTAGACGGTCGAGATTCAATCTTCGAGATGGCCAATGAGATTCAGGTACAGTCCAATGCACTGGCATCCCTGTACAACCGGCTGAACCGGTTGAAACGCTTCGACTTTCTGGTGGAATCCGCCGGCCAAGACGCTGCCAACCGTGTGGTTGAGCATCTGGACCAAGGCCGGCACGTGGTTCTGGAATTCGGGAAGTACGGCCGAGACCTGACAGCTTACATGTTGGTCAGCAACCTACTGACCCGACGCATCCACAACCAATACGTGAATCGGAAAGAGGAAGCGGAAGGCGGACAGGGTCGGGAACCCAGACCTCTCGTGATTGTCATCGAAGAGGCCCACAAGTTCCTCAGCCAATCGGTGGCTTCCCACACCATATTCGGGACCATCGCCCGGGAACTCCGCAAATACAACGTCACACTAATGGTCATCGACCAACGACCCAGCGGCATCGACTCCGAGGTCATGAGCCAGGTCGGCACACGGTTGACCTGCCTGCTGGATAACGAAAGAGACATCGACGCAGTGCTGGAGGGAACCCCCGGAAGCCGGCAACTCAGAACGGTTCTAGCCCGCCTGGAACCGAAACAGCAAGCCCTTATCTTCGGCCACGCCCTGCCGATGCCAGTAGTCATCCACACCCGCGAGTATGGTTCCACCGATTCATACGAGCAACTAAGCCGCAGCGCCGCCGGATGGACCCCGCCCGCCCCAGGAGTGGCTATGGAGACACAGAAAGAGCGGCTGGACCGGGAAATTTCAGAACTGTTCCCTGAGGATGGATAGAGGCCTATCCCTTCGGCAATTTCCTCAGTTGGTCAATGATTTCCTCATTTAAGGGCCGGTCATAGAAGGCCTTGCCGATGTGTTGCCAACGAATCTTACCCGTTGGATCGAGCACGAATGTGGACGGCGTGGCCATACCAGCTTCAAAGGCTTTAAGCACTCCTACGGCAGAAACTTCAGGCAGTTCGTCATCCTCCTCTGCAGCCTTTGCCAGAGGCACCTCGCTCATCTCCGGAATTTCGGAATCTGGAAGGCCTTCTTGGGCGCACTCTGAAGCTTCTAATTCTTCGAGTCTTCGGGCAATGCCTTCAACAAAATCATCGACGAGAGATTGTTCCTCAGCGACAAACTTCTCCAGCTCTGCGACTGGGAAACGGCCTGTTGCGAGCGACTTGATGAAGTCTAGAGATTTCCCAGGTCCAGCTCCAACCCCTGTCTGCTGGAACAACAGATAGAGGTCCGTCGGGCTTAGCGTATCTATGACGGTAGGCGAGCCTACAATCAGTGATTTGACGAAGAGCCGGACATTTTGGACAATCCAGCCTTGGTTGCAAACCGGACAGTCTTTACCCGCTGTCCGGTTGACGATCGTGGCCTCCCATTTGTGGTCAGGGCCTTTCGGACACATCCACCAGACTTTCTTGTTCGAGCCGGCCACGACCTCTTCGGGAGTAAGGCTACCTCTCATGCTCGGGTGCCACTGAGCAGCTATCTCTGGGTGCAGAACGGCCAACGAGTTGGTGTCGGAGACCTTTAGGCCGCGGCTAAACGGACAACCGGTGTCCGCTTTCCGGCTGTCGATTAAGGCTTCCCACTCGTGGTCTGGGCCTTTCGGGCATAGCCACCATGCTTTCTTGGTAGAGCCGGCCACGACCTGTTCGGGATTGAGGCTACCGTTCATGGTCGTGTGCCACTGGGCAGCTATCTCTGGATGCAGAGCGGCCAAAGAGTTGGTGGCAGACACGTTTCTTCAAACACAATACGGGCAGCCGTTCCCCCTTGTCCGGTTGCTAATTGAAACCTGCCACTCGTGGTCTGGGCTTTCAGGGCATAGCCACCAGACTTTCTTGTGAGACCCAGCACCAACTTGATTTGGTCTAAGGGCGCCGTTCTTCGTAGGGTGCCACTGCGCGGCGAGCTCAGGCCGTAACTCGATTAGCGGCAATTTAGGTCTCGTCTGTGTAATGGAACCCCTTGGGCTCTCGGATGTGACAGGATAACACGGCTCTAAATACGGTGCGTAAAGCAGACAACGGCATCAGGGAAGGGTTAAGAGAGCGGGCCGCAAGGTGGCACATAGCCATTCTTGCGGGGAAATAAGATCAACATATAGGGCATCATTGCTTTTAGTGTGTTATGTCAACATTACTGATACAGAATTGTGGGCCTTCATCGATGAAGAAGCGGTCGAGCTCCTCGTTGCATCGGGCGTTGGAAAGCTCTGGAAGGTGATATACAGAGACAAGACCAGGGCCGACGAGGTCGCTGCCAAGGCCGAATCCTTTCATGGAGAGCACTACGGCCAGCAGGTCCGGGACGAATTCCTTGCCGAATACCGGGCGGCTAAGGAGCTCCCAATCCCGGAAGGATACAACTTCCGACCCAACGGCGAAGACCTAGCTGATTCCAACCTGATGCAGCGGCACGCCGCATCACTCGTTCGGGACAAACGACGAGTCGGCAACTGGTCCGGCACGGGAGCCGGCAAGCCGCTCTCCGCGATACTGGCGAGCCGCGTGATCAGCTCTTCGCTCACTGCGGTCTGTTGTCCAAACTCAGTCGTGGATGGCTGGGCGCGTAACATCCAAGAGGCCTATCCCGACATTGAAATCGTCACCAAGAGGTGGAATCCAAGGTGGTCAGGGAACTCTCAGCACCGCTACTTGTCCTCAATTACGAGATGTTCCAACTCCCTCCATCTCCGGGCAACATCAGTCGATACTTGAGAAATCCGACCCCAGGCTTCATCGTGATCGATGAGATCCATTTCGCAAAACAAGACAGCCCTAATGCGATGTCCCGTAGGCGGCAAATGTTAATGGCACTGGTTACCAGCGCTACAGCGACCAACCCCGAATTGCACGTGCTGGGCATGTCGGCTACACCGGTCATCAACAACTTGCATGAAGGCCGTAGCAAGGTAGAGATGGTCACCGGCCAGCAGTTTCCCGAGCTCGAAGTGTTCCCTTCGGTCAATAACGCGATGCGGGTTCACCAGAAGCTCAGCGCCTCGGGGTGCGTTGGACGCCGGATTACGCGCACAGGCTCATAGAAGAAAAACCTGAGGTCGACTGCTCTGAATACATCGATGAGATACGCGCCTTGGGCAAGGCAGCTATCCTGCCATTGGAGCGGATCCTCACCTGGGCACGGCTCCCGGAGATCCGCCGGCGTATCAAGCCTAAGACGCTCATATACACCTGGCTGATAAATGGGATCGACCGGATTCTTCACGATGCCCTTACCGAAGACGGCTGGAAGGTCGGGTTATACACGTGCGATGACAAGTCCGGCCTGGAGGGCTTCCTGGAGTGTGACGTCGATGCCCTTATCGGTACGAGGGAGATCGGCACCGGCGTGGACAAGCTGCAGCTTGACTGTGACCAGTTGATAGTGAACGTCATGCCGTGGACTGCGGCCGAGCACGAACATTTGAATGGACGCATCTCCAGACAGGGCCAGACCTCCGACAAGGTCACGGTCATCATCCCCACGAATTACGCCGATGTTGGAGAGGAACGGTGGTCATGGTGTGAATCCAAGTGGCAGCGAGTGAAATTCAAGAAGAGCCTGGCCGACGCGGCAGTCGACGGCGTTGTACCTGAGGGACACCTGCGCTCACCAGCACAGGCCTACTCTGATACGATGAAGTGGCTCGAGCGTCTGGACACCGAAGGAACCTACGAGATCAGTCGACCGAGTCTGATGATACCTCTCGCCGATGCCTAGGATGAATCCCACGGATGCCGCATCGCCAGTTACGGAGACTTCTCGCGGATGAATCAGCGGTGGAATGCCGCGACAGGCGCAACCACACATGGCCGCCTCAGATAAAACCCTGAGGAGTGGCAGCATTACCATTCTTTATATCGTGAAGCACGAAAGGACTGGGCTGTGGCCCCTTCGAAGAGATGGCCAAGAATCTGTTGGTTCGTGAGGGATACGTGGTAGGAGGTTTCGGATGTGGAGAAGCTGTGCTGGCAGAAAAGCTCGGGGACAATCGCACTGTCCACAGTTTTGATCACGTTGCTGCGAACGATTCAGTCTCGGCCTGCGATATGGCAGATGTGCCTATCGACGATGGTGAGCTAGACGTAGCGGTCTTTTGTCTATCACTCGCAGGCTCCAACTTCACCGACTACGTCAAGGAAGCCCATCGCACTCTGAAACTTGATGGCCGATTGCACATTTACGAGTCGACTTCAGGGTTCACAGACCGGGAACAGTTCGCTGCCGACCTCAAGACGCTGGGCTTTGGTCAGGTCTCGATTGAGGATGAATGGAAGTTCACCCACATAATAGCGAGCAAGGAGCGTCTCAACCCACGGCGTCCTGTTGGGAAACTAAGCGGGTTGTGACGGCCAAACACATCTTTCGGATCCCTAAGATACCGCAATAGATGCCCGCATGTGGGCAATTGTTCTTATCCAACGCCGTATATATATAACCCCTAGAGAAGCTGCCGAATCAGACATCCCATTCCAGCGGCTTGCCGATAGCATTAACACAAACGCCGCCGTGTATAATTCGGCTGTGGCTATGATTCCTAACAGGACAGAGATTGCGAATGAATGAAGACATGACCGGGGCCAAGCTGGGCAGGGCCAACCTGAGCCGGGCCGACCTGAAATTGGTCAAGCTGAACCAGGCCGACCTGACCAAGGCCAACCTGAGCTTGGCCAAGCTGACCGGGGCCAACCTGACCGGGGCCAACCTGACCGGGGCCAATCTGAGCCGGGCCGACCTGACCAAAGCCGACCTGACCGGGGCCAACCTGAGCCGGGCCAACCTGGCCGGGGCCAACCTGACCCTGGCCAACTTTACCGGGGCCAACCTGGCCGGGGCCAACTTTACCGGGGCCAACCTGGCCGGGGCCAACCTGACCGCCGACCTGTCTAGAGCCAACCTGTCCTTTGCTCACCTGTCCGGGGCCAACCTGACCGGAGCCAACCTGGACGATGTTATCGGAGCAGACTTTACTGGTGCTTTGAACGTTCCGGAGAAATACCTAAAAGATTAGGTATCATCAAACCCTGATATCCCCGCAATCACTTTCCAATAGAGAATCTGCATGATCAGACGTCTCTGACCACCCGTCGAGGCGTGTCGGTGCCTCCTGGGGATGCACGGCCTTTGCGTTGGTGGTGCGCCCTTCCTTGCCGGCGTTGTTGGTTAAGAAATTCAGCCACTTCCCATCGCCCTCTACCCTCCTCTGGCGGTAGCACCCCGCTGCCGCCCGGTAGATGATTCTCAATTGTGACGGAACCGTCCCTCCACAGAACTATGGACTCCTCCCACATGATTTTCCTGATCATGTGGACCGGGATCCCTTTCCACTGGAGAATCCAAAGCTGGGTCAATCGGGCCAGATAGAATGATGACGGACTACACTCACCGCACGGCCATCGAGAGATCCTACCAGGGTCACGGCCCAGTAACCCGGCCAGTTGGTACTTGGATACCTGTAATTCCTTGCACCTTTGTTGGATTAGCTCGATAGCGGCCCCGAGAGACGTTCTACCCCGTTGACCGATAGGGGCGAATATCCTTTCGGGAATAATTATCTCGTTCACGGCGATACATGCAAACCCCTCCATTCAGTCGGCCTCCTGGAACGCCGAGTAGATCCACTTGTGTAGCCAAGAGCGCGACACACCAAAGTGCCCCGCCACATCTGTCATGGTCTGTCCGTTCCTCTTCCTTGCCCCTGTAACCACGTCACAAACCACCACAAAGTCTGCGTTTAGGCCAGGACGGCCTCCACGTCGGCGATACCCTCTATTTGGGGGTATATTTGGGCCACGTTGGTCTCCGGTTGGTCCATCAGGTCGTTGTAAACAGCGCCCCGGTTGCTGTAGGCACCGGCATCCATGGGGTCTAACTGTAGAGCCATGCCGAAATCTTTAATAGCCAATTGAAGTTGTCCTATTTGGACGTGAACAAGACCCCGGCCGAAATATTTCATAGCATCTTTCGGGTCTAGCTGTATGGCCTTGTCAAAGTCCTGAATGGCCCGTTGGTGTTGGCCCAGTGCGGCGTAGATATAGCCCCGGTCGTAGTAGGCATCGGAATGGTTGTGGTCTAACTGTATGGCCTTGTCAAAGGTTTGAAAGGTAGCTTCGGAATGTCCTAGCTGGAATAAATCAGTACCTTCTCTGGAAGCGAGTTGTGCTTTGGACAAATCCGATGAACAACCCCCACAGACAGTACTAATATCAAGGCCAGGAAGGCTATCGGTTTCCAAGTCAATTCTGGCATGTTCTCCCCAACGATGAGTCTCTATGCTATTACTTCAGCCAGGAAAGCAATCACACTTTTGAACCGGGTAGCCATTGCGGGTTATTATACCCATGCCGTAACTATCAAGCATGTGAGAGAAGGCAATCCGGATTGGACTTGCCCGGGCTAACCGTATACAACCCAAGTCTTTGGTGTACTTCTTCAGAATGATCACAGATCGTAAACCGACCCCAGAAGACCACGGTTTATCAGCCACCCAGGTGGCTGAAATGGAGGCTTGGTTAGCCTCTACCAGACGGCGCATCGGTTTCCCTTGGCAACTCCGTATGGTTGTGGTTTTCACTGCAGCATTAGTAGTGGCGGCGGGTGGTTGGCTCGAAGGTCTGGTAGTGGCCTCAGTCTTGTGGGTATTTGGCTATTGGGGAATCGGTCGATTTTTCAAGGTCCGATTAACCGCCAAGAACCGGACCTTCCGAGCGGTTCAACAATTTCGTAAGGCCGAGCGGGTGTATGAGTCTAGCCTGCGAAAAAGCTCGCCTCCTGGCAATAGAAAGAACTATAAGAGTATTTAATTTGCGTTTTTCTACATCAGGCTGAGCAGGTCATTTTCCCGCAGAATAGCTATATGCCGCCTTTCGGAGCAGACCACTTCAGTATCCAGGGTTTCTCAAATCTCTAAACCATTGGGTGGGCTTTCAAGGCTTGGTTCCTGGAATCTCGGGGAGTTGGAATATGTAGTTACGGGCCGACAGCCATGAAAGTACCCCACCCCAGGTGGTACCGGAGGTGGGGCCCTAAACCACAAAGGCCCCCTCAAATTAGAGGGCCTTTAGCATCTTTGTTCACCTGGCTTAGTGCAGACCTCAGATTTTCGGTTAACGTTGGGTCATTGAAAGTGGCTAATCATCTATGCTGGAAGGATCCACTATCTCGTAGAATTCGATGTGTTGACTCTCAATTAAGGGCCTGTACAGCGCTCCGGCTTCCATCACCTCCGCGGGTATGTTGTTACCAGGTCTGCTTGGAGACATTATCTTGTCGTCTTGCCACTCCAGTATGACTATGTTCGTTTCACCGGGAAGAGTATATCCATTGTAGGAGACGGTGAACTCGCCCCTGTGTCCGGCGTCCTTATACATCTTGGTCTGTTTATAAACGAGCCTGGCGACGTTCCTCGCCTCACCTGGCTTGGTTCTGTATACTCGTCTAATTTTGTACATTGAAGGCTCCTTACCGGATGAATAATCACACTCTAGGAGTGTGGAAAAGGAATCCTATCACGAATGAGCAGACTTTGACCGGCTTAACTTCTCAGGTTTTCACCAACATAAATCGGTAGGCAAATCCTACAAAGGATGGAGTTGGGTGGCTTTTGTGAGGACAAGGGGCTAGTGTTCTGTGGGCCGTTAGGGCAGCCGTTTAACCCAATGATGGTCACATGCAGTTCCAAGGATCGAGGGTGGCTGGGCGCTGTCGTTATGGCCCGACAGGCATGAAAGTATCCCACCCCCAAGCCGTCCCCGAGGGTGGGATAGCCGTTCATTTTGTTTTAACGCTCAAGTTGCGCTAGTATCAACTGATCAGAAGCATGGCTAACGTACGATGCGCATCGCAGCATCACTGTGAGTTACACTGCCCGCCAGGTAACCGATCCGTAGTCGACAATGGATCAGAAGATCGTATATATACAATCCAATAAATAACTTACCCAACAGGTCGCCTTATAAGCGAGAGTTTGGCTTGCGAGTGGAACACGATGAAGCTACCAAGATACTCGGTCGTAGTCATCAACGTCGGCTTGTTGCTTGTGGCCATCGGTTGTTCAACTAGCCCAACTCCCAACATTGATGCAACGGTGGAGGTTTGGGCTGCCGAGGAACGGCCGATTGATGCAACGGTGGAAGCTAGAGCGAAAGAACTAATTGCTTCTCAGCCTACGGCTACCCCAGTAGTGGTTGTTAAAGAAGTTGCTCTTGCCGCTCCATACCCTACCGCCACAACTATCATTGTTTCTACACCCACGTTAGAGTCAGAAGCTGACCCAAGTACCGACGACACTTCTGTTCCGCAACCCAAGGCTACCACCGAGGCATCCGGCCGGACTACTGAACTCATTTCCCAAGGAGGAGACATTTCCCCAGGCAATACCGAAGCCAATGGAATTGCCACCGAAGAGCAGCGCCCGGATAAGGGCACAAACGATGAGATTATGCTAATCCAGTCTGCCATTCACAACATTGTGCTGGGTCGCCCCACCGGTACGAGCATTGCAGTGAGCGTACTCGCCGCCGCTGAGGATCAAGCGAAGGTCGTATACAGCACGCTACTCAGTTCAGACCACACTCAATTGATAGGTGCGATAACGAGCCGGGTCATTAGGAGCGCCACTGGCGAGCCCATCGTGATCGACCTTGCAGACCTGACCCCGGACACGAAGTACTATTACCGAGTGATCTATGAAAGTTCGGCCTCGGGCGTCACCCCCGGGAACCTGCACAGCTTCCGCACGCAACGGTTAGTAGGCAGTACGTTCAGCTTCGGCGTTCAAGGCGACACTCACCCGGAACGAAGCAAAGATAAGATGTTCAACCCAGAGTTGATGGCCCTAACCATGAAAGAGGTACGCGACAGGCAACCCGATCTGTACTTTACACTCGGCGACGATTTCAGCATTGAGAAAATCATTGAGCGTTTCAAGAAGACAAACTACCCTGAAAATCATGTGTTCCGTCGTACCGTGGAGGGGGCAATTTCCTACACGGATTACCAGGCAACCATCATCGCGCCGTTCGTGAGGTCGGAGATTGTCGATGGCGAGGGATTGAAAGGAGGCTGGGCATCGTACCGGGAACTGCGGGAGAAGTATTTCGGCATAATGTCCAACGCGACGTCTATGTTTCTGGTCAACGGCAACCACGAACAGGCACACGCCGCGAATCTGGGTGGTGTCTTCTCCAACGCCGCAGTTTGGGCCGCCGACGGACGATTGAAGTACTACCCGCTGCCCGCCCCCAACGGGTTTTACTCGGGTAACGCCACGCCCCTTGAGACAACCAATGGCTATCCGAATATAGCAGCCTCTGACAAGCTGTTACGGGACTACTACGCGTTCACTTGGGGAGACGCGCTCTTTGTCACCATAGATCCGTACTGGCACTCCCCGGAAGTCTCCCCGAACAGCACCCTGTACGACGGCGACCCCCGAACCCACTGGACCGCAACCATGGGCGACGCGCAATACCAATGGCTAACCTCAACTCTCGAAGGTAGCGACGCCAAGTGGAAGTTTGTGTTCGCGCACCACATTAACGGTGGCGGACGGGGTGCCGCCGCGATGGTCGGTAACCAGGAGTGGGGAGCGAACCTTGCTGAATTTCAAGCCAACCGACCCTCCTGGGACAAGCCGGTGCACCAGCTTTTGGTGGACACGGGCGTGACGGTGTTCTTCCAGGGGCACGACCACATCTTCTCCCGGGAGGTCGTGGACGGTATGGTATATCAGGCGGTGCCGAACCCCGGCGATAATAGCTACTATGCCTTCAACTGCGACTCCTACGCTCCAGAGAGCATCAGGTGGCAGGGACCACGGGGCTACGGCGTCTATGACCCTGATTACAGCGTGGTGCTACCAAACACCGGCTTTCTGCATGTGACTGTCTCTCCTGACCATGTGCAGGTAGAGTATGTGCGGACCTACCGCGAGGTCGACTTACAGGTGAACGCCAATGGCAGCTTCGATGGCACTGAAGTCAACGGTGAGGTGGCATTCTCATACAGCCTACCTGCCCGACCCGGCGACAACCTTGCCCGCAACCCGCAATACACGTGCGTGGGTTCTAAGCCGCCGGAGGGTTGGGTCTACAATCCGTAGCAATGACTTCAAAACCCACCCGCCGAGTGATGCCAGCCGTTCCCTTAAAGTATTGGGCATCCACTTAAGCGAACTGGGATGAATGGTTTAATAGTTTATTGACCTCCGTCCAACGCTAAGGCCACGCTAAAGTTCTTGCTCAGCATGAAGAACGCAACACGAGATTGGGTTGGTGGGTCAAGAAATAGCGAGATGCGTTTGCTGCTTCTCTACCGTCGATGACCCCCGAAAGATGTGCCAGGCTGGAGGGTTAGGATATAACGGAATTTAAAGATTGAGTGGGGAGTTCTACAAGATTTGCTGCTGACTTATGATGTTGCAGCGGCCATTCCACCATTCCCCTGAAGATGAATCTTTGGTTAGGTCAGAAGTCTCCTTCCGAGTATCCATGATTTCCCTAAACATTTGTGGTGTTTATCGATGCCGACCCAGGAATCACTGAGAAGTTGCGATCTGTGCTTTCAGACCGATAGCCCTAGAAGTACCCACCTCCAAGCGTCACCATAAGGACCGGCCTAGTCGTCCTCCAAAGAGCCCTCTACTAGCAACCTGCCTGCGCTTACCCTATAATCAGCCAAAGTCCGAGGAGGTGTTGGCATGCCCACAGAACACGAGCGGTTTGTGAGGATGGCTATTGATGAGGCGGACAAGGGTGGGGCAGAGGGGAACTCCGCTGTTGGGTCGATTATCGTTGAGAACGGCGCGGTGATAGGGGTGGGTCGAAACACTGCCATCACCACCAACGACCCCACTGCCCATGCGGAATCGGTAGCCTTACGGGAAACGGCTGTGGCTTTGGGCCGTTCCGACTTTTCCGGCTGCGTTCTTTACACCACTTTCCAACCCTGTCCCATGTGCTCTGGCGCCATCATGGTCAGCGGGATTTCCACTGTGGTCATGGGGGCCCGTCCCAACCCTGGCGAAAGCGCGTTCGGAGATTTCTCCATTGAGAAGTTGTTCCAAGAGTCTGGTTGGGGAAGCAAGATAGCAGTTGTGACAGAAATCCTTGTTGAAGAATGCTGGAAAGTCCGCCGAGACTGGGCAAAAAAGAACGGTCTCAGAGTGTAGAATCATCACAAGAAGGCGAAAGGCATGGTCCTACCCATAGGGAGTCCTTTTCGCTTTCATTCTCCAGGTCAGTGAAGTTGACATTATGCCCTAAGTCAATGATGTGGGAGTAGGTCAGCAATTTTTACCTTTAGTTTCTCCACACGACGGCCGGCGGCATAAAGTTACGCATCCTTGACCTGGACGTACCAACCACCCCCATCGGTGGGATGGAGTGCCGCTTTTCGAACCGAACCACTTCCGCACCCAGAGTTTCTCAAATTTCAAAAATATTGGATGGTATTAGCTGGGTTGGTCCCTGGAATCTCCAGGGACGATACCTTGATTACAGGCCCACAGCCCTAGGAGTATCCTACCCCCATGCTGGTCCCAGGGGTGGAGGGCCAAGAAAATCGCCCTCAAATGAGGTGGCTCCTGTCATCTATACCGCGAGGCAAAAAGGCTGGGCTGCCGCTCGCACCCCTACTCCCAATCAATACCCCCGGCCTGATGGAACCACCGGGGTCCCGGTATAATCATCCAAAGCCTCAGGCTAAGTTCGGTGTTGCCGAAGAAGAAGTCGACGGCCCATTCCAGCGGCTTGTCGATAGCGTTAACACAAAGGCCGCCGTGTATAATCCGGCTCATGAACGTCCGGCTGCTCGCTATTACGACATTGTTGCTTCTGGTTTTATCCGGCTGTGGTCAGTCGTATAATCCCGAATGGGATGCAGAAAGCTCGAGCCTTCTTGTACCACGAGCAACGGTACTAGGTATAACCCCGTTTCCTTTCCCCCGCTGCCATGGCACCACCACAATGGCCACAGCGTAGGATCCCGGTGAGTAGATATTTGCTGGTGGCTGCTGGACCCCGGTGGCGACCTCCCCGGCGCACCTCCAACAACTCTTGTAGCTTGTCCCATTCCTCGGCACTCAGGATAGCTGGATAAGCTCCCTCGTTGACGATAAGCTCCTTGTCATTGCCCCAGAGACGCTGGTGACCAATCATCGCAGGATTCGAAAGTACCGCCTTCATGGTTTGGGAGGAGAATAATTTGCCCCGCTTGGTACGGTAGCCCTGCCGGTTCAGTTCCTGAGCCATCGACCTGAATCCCATGTTGCGGGCGGTGGCCAATTCGTATCCCAGCCGTACGGCTTCCTCCTCTTGCGGGACCTGAACGATGCGCTCCCCTTCGAAGTCCTTTATCTTTGCATAGCCGAATGGCAAACTTGTCACGTATTTCCCCCTTAAGACTGCTTCCCGGAGGGCCTGGCTTACCCGCTCTCCTGTGCGCTTACTCTCCTGGCCGGAGATCCCGGCCTGGAGGAGTAACATCAAACCCGATCCCTCTGACAGGTCCTCGCTGATAGACTGAACCTTTATGCCTTGGCGCCCCAGGTCCCAAACACGGGTCAGCATTTCCTCGGGCTTTCTGCCGAATCGGTCTAGAATCAACACAGCGACATTCCCGATGCCCTGACTCGCCATATAATCGAGCATCCGGCGGTATTCCTTGCGGTTATCCTTCCGGCCGCTCGCAACATAAGTGAAGGTCGCGACGGGTTCGACGTCGTGGGCGAGGCAATAGGAGTGGAATTGGGTGGTCTGGGATTCCAGGGAAACGTGGTCATGCCGGCTTGGTCAAGAGAGGAGACTCGGAAGTAACCTACAGCGGTTGCGGTCCGTACAGCGGTTGTCATGGCAGCATCGATAAACAGAATACCTTGGGATTACGGTTATTATGGTGGTATGTCAATTTATCTCCCTAAAGATTTGAGACACCATATTCCCGCACTACATCCGCTGTAGGGTCGTACAGGATTGGGAAATCCAGACGCAAACTTTCGGCAACGTAAGAAGCTTGGGAAAGATCATCGGTGCTGACGGCGATTATGTCAGTTTATAGTCCGGTGATTTCCTCGTAGTCGCCTTGCAACTGCACCAGTTGCGCACGGCAATAGATTCACCAGAAGGCCCGGTAAAACCCTAGAACGACGTTGCCTCGCTCCAAGTATTCATCCAGCGATACTTCCCCGCCCGATGCGCTGGGCAATACGAACCGGTGTGCGCCGCCATCCGCCGCAGAAGTTTCTTCGGGGTCAATGACTTCCTCAACGGCAACTGATATGGGGACATCCGTGGGAGGCAGGGACGCTTCTATCGGTGCAGGGAAAGTCGTGGGTATCGGTGTTACTTCGCTCAGCGATGGATTCTCGCCCAGTTTGGCTTCAATGTCTTGGAGAGCCGGTGCGTTAGGATCAGGAGTTGGAGTCGGTGCAGGTTGATCCACTACCGCCGTCGGGTCCGATACAACGGTTAGAGTCGGCCTATCTAGCTGTATCACGGCAAGGGTTGGGGTAGGGATTGTCGGGGTCCGCTAGGAGGTTCCAGCGTAGGAGTTAGGACCACCGATTTAAGCGTAGCCTCGATGCTGGCGGAATGGACATCCAGATCCCGTATCCCAGAAGGATTATCCGTCGTCGAGTGGTCAAGCGATGGTGTGATGGCTGCAACCGGCAATTCGTTCATCACAACGGGGGCCTGAGCTAGCTGGGATGGTGAGGACGCGCCCGGTATCGAAGAAACACTCTGCGATGGAGCGGAGGTGCCGCATGCAGCTATGAAAAGCAATAGAAAAAGGCCTGCAGACTACTTCAGGTGGGTAATGTTAATCACTTGCCAGGTCATAACAGGACATACGTTCTTCCCAGCCCAAAGGTTCCCTTAAAAAATCCACCGACTCCACACCAAGGTGTTGATTAGATATCCCAGGCGTCAGTTAGATGTGCCCTTAAGGTATCTCCTCCGGATAGTCCATCCCGATGTGGCCTTGGGATTCCAACTCGGAGTACTCCTCGTCGGTGCAGTTCAGCAGGGTCTTGTACACGTATTCGTTGTCTTCACCCAAACGCACGGGGCCTCGCCTGGTTTTTATAGGAGTCTCGGACATTTTGTACGCGATGCCTGGGTAGACGTGAGTCCCTGTATCCTCTTGGTGGACGACTTCAAAAAACTCTCGCTGGTTGAGATGAGGGTCAGCGTAGGCGTCCCGTTGGTGCATGACCGGACCAGCGGCGATACCAACGTTTTGCAGTAACTGCATTACCTCGTAGGAGTCGAATCGCTGGGTCCACTCTCCAATGTGTCGGTCGAGATCATCATGGTAATGGTATCGCGAGATCGAATCGGAGAACTTTTCTTCCCGGCACCAGTCGGGGTTGCCCAATGCTTGCTTGAAAGCAGTCCAATCATTATCGTCAAAGATGGTGATAGTTGCCCACCGATCCTCCCCCTTGCAGGGATAGCATCCTTGAACGGCGTAGGGGTGGCGGTTGCCTAACGTGGCGGCGTTGCGGCCGTTCATCGAATGGTCCATGACGGACTGGCCCAAGAACGACATCGTGTTCTCCGCCTGGGATAACTCGATGAGTTGTCCTCTGCCCGTACGTTTCCGGTGATGCAATGCGGCCATCACCGCGAAGGCCCCCTGGGTGCCTGCCGCGGCGTCGGACATCAGAACCGACGTATTGGCCGATGGATCCATGTCGGCGTATCCCCGCTGCAGCGTGTGGCCGATGACTCCCTCGATGTGCAGACCATAGGCCCGGTGGTTCTGGTAAGCGCCGTCGTTACCGTAGGCGGGCATCCGCAGCATTATGATGCTGGGATTCTGTCCTTGAAGAAGCTGGTAAGAGATACCCAGACGCTCCATGGTTTCGGTGGGGTTGTTCTCCACCAGAACGTCGCTGATCTTAAGCAGGCGTTTGAAGATGTCCATCCCACCCGGTCTCAAAAAATCCAGGGTCATGCCCAGCTTGTTCCGAGCGTGGGCGTTGAAGATGGGATACCGGTTCCAGGCGCGGGCTCCGGGCTGCCGGTCAGGAGTGCCCCCGGTCCAGGGCGACATCTCCCTAAGAGTTTCCTCGGTCGGGTGGGCCATTGGTCCCCGGCCCAGGGGCACGAACGTATTCAGGGACTCTATCCTTATAACTTCCGCTCCCAGATCGCCCAGAAACTGGGTGCAGTAAGGTCCGGCCCATACAACAGTTATGTCAAGTACTCGGATTCCTTCCAGCGGTAATTTCGGCATGTCTGCTCTAGATAACCCCCTGCTGCCGAAGGCGCACTACATCCTCAGCGGGATAACCCAATCGGCTCAACACTTCCGAGTTGTGTTCACCTAGCAAGGGAGCGGGCCGACGGATCGACCAGGGACAGTCGTTCATGATGAAAGGTCGCGCCGGGTATTTCAGCGTTCCAGCCACCGGATGCTCTATCTCGACGAACGCGCCACGCCGGTTGAACTCCGGGTCGACCGCCAGATCCCCCATGGTGTTCAGTGGCGCGCTCAAGACTCGAGACTTTTGAGCGATAGCCCACGCTTCTGACTTAGTGCGCTCCAGCGACCAGATCATCAGCATCGTATCGAACTCCTGCTTCAGTTCCATGTCCATCTGGGCGCCGGGTGCGTACCACTTAGAATCATCCAGTTCAGCCGGAGATCCCAACATGCTGACGGCTCTGGGGAAATATCCACGGCCCGCCGACACCTCAAAGTAGCCGTCGCTGCATGGAGTTGCCCCAAAGGGATACCCGGCCCCGCTGCCATGTGGGTTTCTGCCGGTAATTTCGCCAGTGTACTGGAAGCCAATCAGCGTACTCATCCTCCGGTCGATGGACCCTGCCTGGGTTTCCATGATGGACACGTCGACGTGTTGGCCGATCCCTTGATCCCTGGCGGCGAACAGCGAGCCCATAGTCGCAACGGATGCGGTGGCCCCGGCCTGGTAGAGCAACACGTTCACGCCCAGCTTGACCGGCTCTCGCTCGGCTATGCCGGTGGAGTACATCTCGCCTCCCATCCCGTAGACCATCACGTCGGTCAATCGGTAATCCCGATAGGGGCCAGTCTGGCCGAAGTTGGAGATGGAGGTCATCACTAGGGTCGGGTTGATCGAGCGGAGAGATTCGTAGGCCATGCCCAACTGAGCCATCGTGCCCGGACGAAAGCTCTCGACCAAGATGTCAGCTTCCCTGATGAGCTCTCGGATTACGATTCCAGCTGCCTCGGTCTGCAGATCCAGGGTGATGCTTTGCTTGTTGGTGTTCAGGTGTAGAAAAAGACCGCTCTTCTCGCGGTGAGGCATGTCGCCGGGGAACGGCCCCAGCCGGCGCGCGCCGTCACCAAGGCCAGGGATCTCCACCTTGATTACGTCCGCACCGTAGTCGGCGAGCAGCTTGGTGCAGTAGGGACCGGCGACCAAGTTGGTCAAGTCCAGGACTTTAACATCGCCCAGAGCTAAGTCAGGCAAGCTCGTCCTCCCTCTAAGGTTCCAGCAAGATGCTACCGAATATACCTTCCTCTCTCCACCCAGGCAATAGACACTCCGCAACCTCTTTTCACACCGCCTCCTCTGAAGCTATAATGCACCCGAACTCATCCCGTTATGTTAGGTCGCAAATTCAGGAGGATTTAGCTATGCCCACTGCAAAAGTGGCCGTTTTCAGCCCCCCCGGCGAACGCGCCGACTTCATGCTCGGCGAAGCGCCGGACGATGTAGAGATTATCTTAGTGGATCCCAGCCTATCCGACGATGAGCAAGCGGTGCTGTGCCGTGATGTATCCGCCATGATTACCAGTAAGGTTTCGGTGGATGTCCTCAAGCAATGCCCCAACGTCAAGATAATCCAGACTCTCAGCGCCGGTTACGACATGCTGGACCTGGCGACGATACTGGAGATGGGTATCCTGGTAGCCAACAACGGCGGGGCCAACGCCATCGCTGTCTCAGAACACACCATCGCCATGATGATTAGCCTCACCACGAACCTGTGGCACCAGTACGAAGAGACGATGTCCCAGAAAGTTTGGCGGTCCGGCATGGACAAATACCGGGTAAGGGAAATCACCGACAAAACGATCGGAATCGTCGGGTTGGGACGCATCGGCAAGCAGGTTGCCAAGCGGCTCAAAGGGTTCGACACCAAGACCATCTTCTACGACGTTATAGACGTTCCCCAAGAAGTACAAGACGACCTGAACGTGCAACGAGTGGAGCTTGACGACCTGCTAAGGGAGTCGGACATCGTCACCCTGCACGTTCCCCTGACCCGGCGGACCCGGGGAATGATTTCCGACCGCGAACTGGAGTTGATGAAAGCCGACGCCTACCTAGTTAACTGCTGCCGCGGCCCGGTGGTCGACGAAGCAGCGCTGCATCGGGCATTGTCCCAGCGGAAGATTCTTGGGGCCGGACTGGACGTTCTAGAAGTGGAGCCAACCCCGGTAGACAACCCCCTCTTCAGACTGGACAACGTGGTCATCACGCCACACATGGCCGGCCCCGGCGAGGAGTCGTCCCAGCGGGCCGCGGACTTCGCCTATTACAACATCGCGAAGCTGCTGTCCGGCGAAGAAGCCGAGTCATTGGTGACACCGGAGTAGGGACCCCCACCCCCCTAACGAAAGGGAGCGAGACCAACAATGGTTCTTAGAAAGATATCGGGGGGATTTCCACCCAATACCAACCAAGCACATCAAACAACAACCATATACGCTATACGCTATTAAATAGGAGGTGACTCTTGTACCAGACAATCAGTCCCGAACTTCTCAAAACACTCAGTGAAATAGATTGCCCTAGCATCTGCAACGCCATCGAAGGCTTCAATATCCAGCCCAAGAACGAAGGGTTCATGCTGCCGGAGATCAAAGGTGTTTTTCAGGACCTGCCCCCGGTGGTGGGATATGCGGTTACCGGCGTCATCAGCGCCGTCCGGCAAGAAGGTCGCAACGTGTCCCGGGAAGACTGGTGGGACCTGATAGCGTCGGTACCTGAGCCCCGATTCATCGTCCTACATGACATCGACACCCCGCCCATGGGAGCGTATTGGGGCGAGGTTCAGGGCAACATTCACAAGGCATTGGGCGCAGTGGGTGTGGCAACGGATGGCACGGTGCGAGATTTGGATGAGGCTCATGACCTGGGGTTCCGCTTCTTCGCTAAAGAGGTATCAGTATCCCACGCCTACGTTCACCTCGTCGAGATTGGCATCCCGGTGACCGTCGGCGGACTGACCGTGAAGACCGGCGACCTGCTTCACGGCGACAAGCACGGCGTGACATCCATACCCTTCGGGATCGCCCAGGAGATCCCCGCCATGGTAAAGACCATCGCCGACTACGAGAAGTTGATTATCGATCTTTGCCAATCCAGCGACTTTTCCATGGAAGCGTTGAAGGAAAATGCCAAGATTACGAGGCCTTACTAGCCTAGTTCCGGCAGTCTGCTCGATAAATCGGGCATACACACTCTGAAGCACGCCCCCCCCCGTAACCCCACTTTCATAAAGGGGGGTTGGGGGGATTCTCGACTCACCACATACCCGCCTTGAGACACACCTCAACCAGTCCATAGCAGGAGCAACATCATGATTTGGTGCCGCTTTCTATCAGGTCAGAAAATCAGCTTCGGCATCCTCGAAGGCGACGTTGTCACCGAGGTCTCCGGCAGTCCCTTCGGCGAGCACACCGTCACCTCCACCACCCACCAACTGAGCCAGGTCAAGCTGATGGCTCCGGTCATCCCCGGCATGCTCTACGCAGCCGGGCCCAACCACCGGGGGCATGTGGAAGGTATGGCCGCCCGGCGTGGCACCTCGCCCATCTACCCGGACCGGCCCTCGCCCAACTACCGCTCGGTCCACGCCATCGTTGGTTCAGAAGAGAATGTCGTCGTGCCTGCCGAATGCTCCGGAGCGATACAGCCTGAGGGCCAACTGGCCGTGGTCATCGGCAAGAAGGCCCGCAGGGTTTTGGTGGCCGAGGCATTGGACTACGTCTTCGGCTACACCATCGGCAATGATATCTCCCAGCGGCCCTGGCAGCAGGAAGACCGGACCATGTTCCGCAGTAAGAACTGCGACACCTGGAAGCCCATGGGACCGTGGATCGTCACCGGCTTGGACCCAACAGCCTTCCGAATCATCGTCCGCCACAATGGCGATGTCTGGGAGGACTTCACCTCGTCGCAGCAGATCTGGTCCGCCGCCGAGTGGATCCACGAGCTAAGCAGCTACGCCACCCTATACCCCGGCGACGTCATCTGGATGGGAACCCAAGGCGCCGACGGCGACATGGTCCCCGGTGACACCATAGAGGTTGAAATCAGCAGTATCGGGACGTTGAAGAACTACGTGGTGGCGGAGTAGGGGGGAGAAACACATCATGTCAGACGATAGCCAGCGATCGGACTTGGCATGGCAAGTCACCACCTGGAATCAGATGGCTGACCTCTAAGCTTCGGAGAATGCTCCCCGCATAGCTCCTGTCGCCGGCCGGGTCGTCGCACATGCCACCTTGGCCGATGGGGAGCGCGTACTCGATGTTCCTACCGGTACTGGCAAGATTATGGTGCTTGCGGCGCCTCAACTAGGACCCAACGGCCGTGTCCTTGGAGTGAATATCAGCCCTGAGATGCTCGCCTACGCCCAAACCCAACTCACAACGAATGACCTGAACAATGTCAGCCTGGGCGAAGGTGGAGCCGAGGCGATCCCCACTGACGACAACTCTTTCGACGTAGTGCTCGCCTCACTTAGTTTCATGTACGTTGTTGACCGTGCCGCCGCCGCCGGCGAGTTCGCCCGGGTGCTACGGCCGGGAGGCGGCTTGGTAGGCTCAGTATGAACCGGAGCGGAACATTGCGATCTGGTCCGCTTTCAAAAATCACCGGAAGCTTTGCGGCAGCCCCACCGGTTCCCGGCGTCGGCCCAGGCGCTCTGGCGGACCCAGCCTAATTTATCCAACAACTAGCGGAAGCTGGAATAGACGCGCACGAGGAGACAGAGATACTGGGCTTTGATATAGACAGCTTCGCCATGGCATGGGATGGCTTTGCGGGTGTTACTACAGGCAGCTTGTCACCGGAACGGCAGCAGGAAGCTAGGGAAGCTGTGTTTTCAGAGATGTGGCCTGATGGAGAGGGAGCTCGCCACTTTCGGAACGGGACACAATTCATTATTGGGCGAAACGCCGAGTAGGAGTCTCGCTGGAACGGCCAACCAACTGCGCCACACTCCACCCCCGCGACGCCATCTGGATGGGCACCCAAGGCTCCGGCGGTGGCATGGTTCCCGGAGACACCATAGAGGTTGAGATCAGCAGGATTGGAACACTGAGGAATTACGTGGTGCGGAGGAGTAGGGGGCGTTGGGGTAACGCCCGATTGCGAAACCTAGCATCCAAGTATGCGGATATGAGGTCACGTAGTGCCAATGCTGGAATGTGAGCCATCCATCAATTCGTACCCCATCCAGGTGCAGAACATGGATTGGCGAGGCCAAGTATTTCGGGAATCGCAGGCAGCCCATGCCTCTCTCTGAGCAAGAACTTCGCTGCGTCGACTTGGCCAGTGGGTTCTTATCTGGAAACCTCGGTGGCACCTGGACTGTCCAAGACTACTTAGACGAGATGTATGTATCCTAACCTTCTCCTGAAGTTGTGATAACCAACGGGCAAATAACCGCAGCAATCGAAGTCAAACGGCTTCCAGGTGATTCGATATACCAAGCCTATCTAGAGAGCTTGATTTCAAACCAAAGGTTTCTGACTCCTTCTTGCGGCGGTTATTATGTTCTAGAATCGCCTATAGATTTTAGGATACCTCTGTCCCCAGACATTCGGCGACTAGTGAAGCGTGAGATTGGACTTGTTGCGCCCACATTACGACCGGGTGATAAAGGCGCAATTCGTCTACCTCGTAGTGGACACATCTCCCTTATATCCGAATCAGGCCCGCCATACGTCAACTGTTGTCATGGCGGACCACTGTCGAGTTTCCTAGGACCGATAGCATATAGTATTCCTGGCAAGACGATCCTGATCGATGAGGGACTGGAGCATTCTTTCGTCACCGAGGAAGGTCGGATTGCTTTCTACGAGGCCGTGGTCAGCGCTTATCATCTCAGAGTAAACGGGGATGCATCGAAATTTACTTGGCTCGAGGAATGGAGGTTGGAGAGACTCGAAGAAGATGATCAAGACACTGATGAAGAAAAGGACGGCGTTTGGGTTCTCACTGTGACCGAAGCGCGAGATGTGAAGCAATCAGTTGCGGAGTGTGTTTATACAGCGCTCCAAAACGCCTTAAGGAAATTCGAGCGACGGTGCTGGGCAGATCACCATGTAGTTGTTCTAGAATCATCTATGAATGCACCTAAGCGTTTGGTAGCGCCAATAATAGAAGACCTAAACATAACTGAGTTGGGAAACGTCAACCTAGTTTTGTTAGTAGAGGATGAAACTATAACTCAATGTTATCCACCCTTCGGGTGACCTCGCAAGGGATTGACCGTTCGCCATACTAAAATCCCCCACTCCAGGCTACCCAGTCACATACCCGTTCTTCAGATCCCACTCCCGTGCCGCCTCATCCCGCTCCCCAGGCTCCCCGTACCCACCGCCACCCGAAGACAGGCAGTAGACGTGGTCGCCGGGGTTGACTACTACGCCGACTTCTTTGGAGCCTAGCAGCCTTTCCGCGCCGTCTGACAGGATTTTGTAGTCGTGGGGTAGGCCAGGGTCGGCGCCGAAAAGACCGAAGGGCGGGACTACTATGCCGTCTCCGGCGGTGTTTAGTAGCGCCGGTTCAGTTCCTTCATAAACCAGGTCGCAGATGGCACCCAGGCCGCCGCGCCAGGTACCGGCTCCTCCGGAATCAGCGCGGAGTTCGTGGCATTTGACGAAGAAGGGGAACCGTTCTTCGGTAAGCTCGATGCTGGGGGCGCGGATGCCTCCGGCAACGTTGACCTCCCCCACGTTGGGCCAGCCGTCGTAGCCGTAAGAGGCCCCGCCGCCGCCACGAGCCAAGAAGAAGTGCCAGATGAACTGGCGTCCCGTGCGGGGGTCTATGCCGGTCATGGCGTAGCGCAGGCGGCGGGAGAAGCCGGCGGTAACCTCGTGGGGTATCGCCTGGGACAACGCCTTGAATATGGCCTCAACAATCTCCTCAGCGCAGTGATTGGTGCTCATGCACACCGGGGCAGGGGGATTGGCGTTGACCACCAGCCCCTTGGGTGCAATCACCTGCACCGCCCGGGCGGACCCTTCGTTCCGGGCAACGTCGGTGGGGGCCAGGTACATTATGGCGGCGTGGGTCAGGGAGCGGGTATTGGCGTAGGAGCTGTTGATGAACCCGGTCACCTGGGGGCTGGACTCCCCAAGGTCGATGGTCATGGAGTCGCCCTCAATGGTTACCTTGGCCCGGATGGGAACCAGCTTGTTGTCGAAGCCGTCGTCGTCCACCAGAGACTCGCCCCGGTAAACGCCGTCGGGCCACTGGGAGATGAACTCCCGTACCTGTTTTTCCGTGGCGGCCAGGATGTCGTTGACCGCCGCCGTGAGCCGTTCGGGACCGTAGCTCTCCAGCAACGCCTGGATGCGCTGCTCGGCAATCATCACGGACCCTATCTGGGCATTCAGGTCGCCGAGGAAGTTCTCCGATTGCCGGACGTTGGCCGCAATCATCTGTAGCACGTCTTCTCGGGGCACTCCCTTGTCGTAGAGCCGCAGTGGCGGGATTCGAATACCTTCCTGGTAAATCTCGCTGGCCGCCGGGTTGTAGCCGCCGTGGGTGCCGCCGCCGACATCGCTGTGGTGGGCGCGGTTGACGCCGTAAAACAGCAGCTCGCCCTGATAGAACACAGGCCGGATGATGGTTATGTCAGGAAGATGGCTGCCACCGAAATAGGGGTCGTTCAGGACGAACAGGTCCCCCTCGGACATGTCCCATTCGAAATACTCGCGGACGGCGGCCCCGGCAATGGGCAAGGCGCTGATGTGCACTGGGATTCCCTCTCCCTGGGCGACAAGTTGGCATTCCGCGTCCAGGATAGCGGTGGAGAAGTCCCGGCTGGAGTTTAGAATTTGAGACATGGAGGTGCGCAGCATCACCTCGGTCATCTCCAAGGCGATAGATTCCAGGCGGTGCTCGACTACTGCTAGCGTGATGGGGTCGGGACGGGCGGAGATGTCACCAGCGGGTGCTTCTACAGGATCACCATCAACGGGAACAAGTTCGCCACGAACGGAATAGGCCGTCGAGTCCAAGCTTTCGAGGGCTACGTGAAGCTCTATCCCTCCAGCTCCATCCACGGTAATGCTGTTACCAGTCTCAACCAATATAGTGGTGAACTCCGACTCCAGAATGGCAGGTCCGTCCAATCTCGCGCCGGACGCTAAGGACGCGATGTCGTACACAGGGACCTCATACCATGCACCCAGATATACCCGGCGGGTGCCGACCGGAGCGGGAGAAACGGCGGCGTCATTCGATTTAGGTCCCTGAGGCTGGGAGATTCTGGACAATCGGCCCAGCATGGTGACCCGCAGGGTTACTAGGCGGACTTCCTGATCTTGCTGGTGGTAGGAGAACAGTTCCTGGTATCGCTGATGGAAGTTGCCGGACCACTCCGACAGAAATGCGCCGTCCTCCAGAGACGGATCCGGGACGGCGATGTTCACCTCGTACACTTGGTCCAGATAGCGCATATCCGCCGACCTCTGGACCTCGATGTCATCCTCGGAGATTCCCTGAGCCCGAAGTTTCTCCCTGCCCTGGGATTCCAGGCCAATCAAGATTGACCGCACGGTCTGTAGGTCTATCCCATCCAGACTTGCCGGATGGGAGCGGGAGAAGTCGTATTTCAGATCGGTGCACAGCATTCCGTAGGCCGATAGCACCGGCCCCGCTGCTGGGAGGTGCACCTTGTCCACCCGCAACTCCCGCGCCACCTGACCGGCGTGCAATCCCGCTGCGCCGCCGAAAGCGAGAATGGCGAACTCTCGAGGGTCCACCCCTCGATGCACCGACATCAGCCGTATGCCCTCAGCCATGGTGGTAGCGACGACCCTGGATACGCCGTAGGCCGCTTCCACGGTTGTCATCCCCAAGGGCTTGGCCACCCGCTCTTCCAGCGCCTTTATCGCTAGGTCTTTGTTCAGCTTAGCCTTGCCGCCCAGGAAATTATTCGGATCCAGATACCCAAGCATCAGGTTTGCGTCGGTCACGGTGGCGTCTTGTCCACCCTTGTCGTAGCAGGCTGGCCCCGGATCTGCTCCAGCACTCTTGGGGCCGACGTGGAGAATCCCGCCAGGACCCACCAAGGCGATGCTGCCACCACCGGCTCCCATGGTGTGGATATCAATCATCGGCACCGCTATCTTCCAACCGCCCTCGAATTTCTCGTGGGCCAAGTGGGGTACGCCGTCTTCTATCAATGAAATATCGGTGCTTGTCCCGCCCATGTCAAAGGAGATAACCTTGGACTCGCCCAATAGCTGTCCGTGATAGGCGGCGGCGCTGACGCCACCGGCCGGACCGGAAAGGATGGCCCGAACGCCCATCTTGCTGGAGTCGTCTATGGGCGCGACCCCGCCGTTGGACTGCATGATGAGCACCTCACCAAACCTCTGGTAAGGCGCGAACCGGTCCTTAAGGTGCTGAAGGTACCTGCCGAAGACCGGGCCAACGTAGGAGTTGATGACGGTGGTGCTAAGCCGGTCGAACTCTTTGATCTGGGGAATGACTTCGTGGGATAGGGAAGTGTAAAGATTGGGGAATTTATCTCGTATCTTCTCGTAGACCAAGGCTTCATGGGCGGGATTCAGGTAGGAGAACAGGAAGCAGACGGCCAGAGCTTCGACCCCTTCTTGCCGTAAGTACTCCAACTCCCGATCCAAAGCTCGCTCATCCAGTGGCGTAAATACGGACCCATCCGCCCGAACCCGTTCTGGAATACCCATACGCAGGTAGCGAGGCACCAGAGGTTCCACTGGAGTCATGCGCAGATTATACCGGTCTTCCTTCAACCCCTCCCGCATCTCCAGCAAATCCCCAAAGCCGTCGGTGGTGATGAGGCCGACTTTGGCTCCCTTCCGCTCGACCAGAGTGTTCGTTGCCACGGTAGAGCCGTGAATAACCAGTTCCGTGGTGTCCAGAAATTCATGGATTGATAAATCATAGGCTTGGGCCGCGTCTTCAAGCCCCGCCATGACCCCTTCAGAAGGGTCGTGGGGAGTGGAAGGCGTCTTGAAATACCGGGGCGGCTCTCCCTCTTTGGTGACCACAAAGTCAGTAAAGGTACCGCCAACATCGATGCCTATCTTGAACAAAGGGGAACTCCTATTCTCGGAAATACGCGGTTGACTAATTTTGGTTCTGGCTCTCCCGCCATACGGCGAACAAGTCGGTTCGCTCCGCTATCAGCGAAACGCCGATTCCCGCTACAACTGCCGACAAAGCCGAGGTTATTCCTACTAAGGAGAATAGTGTCGACGCAACCGCAGCGTGTTACCGAAAGCTTTTTCGAACGCATCCTGGAGAGATGCGAAGATAGCCAGACCCGCCAGAGCGACTATATAGTAGCTGGGTAAAACAGCAAGGATCAGAATCACCAGCCCGGCGGCTAATGTGATGATTAACGTTAACACGGCTGCAACGATGTAACCCCAATACCGCTGGGATTCAAGTCCTGCATTGGGTCCGGCGATAATAGCGACCCCAGTTCTGGCAACCGTTGCGGGGTGTCCACCCAACAAAGCGTTAACCACCGAGTTGACTCCAACCAGGATTGATATCTTGTTGATTGGAACTTTGTAACCTTGCCCCATCAAAAATCCCAATCCTTGGACATTTCCCAACCCCAGAGCCAGGACCACCATTGGCAGGCTCACCGCAGCCACAGCGGGACTAGAGAACCCTATCTTCGGAACAGCCAGGACCGGTAGGCTCCAGTACATGGCGTCCGGTGAAGCCTGACCTCCAACCAAGACGGCGGCCCCTCCGAAAACAACGGGCAGCCCGACGGGTGGAATTTTCGGGCTGCGTCTTCCGCTCCGGGATGAAGCACCGTGGTCGATTGAGTCGATACCATGGCGTTTCCCTCCATATACTAGCGTTGCCTGATAGCGCACCGCCGTGATCGCCTGATAAAGATGCCGGTTTAGCTACCTTATACTAGGCCTTGGAAGTTCATTACGCAACGGGGCCTCGGATACGGGAGCCCAGAGGAAATGGATGCCTGATGTTAACGTAGCACCCTACGGATCGTGGGAATCACCGGTCACCTCAGACCTCATCGTTTCCGAGTCCATCAGGCTCGGACAACTGGCCATAGACGGTGAGGACATTTACTGGGTGGAACAGCGCCCTCGCGAAGGCGGGCGCAACGTCATCGTCCGACGCGCCGCCGATGGGAATATCGACGACGTAACGCCTCCGACATTCAACGCCCGCACCCGGGTGCACGAGTACGGCGGTGGGGCATTCTGTGTGGCTGATGGCGTGGTTTATTTCGCTAATTATGACGACCAGCGCCTTTACCGCCAACGGCATGGTGAAACGCCGGTGCCCGTCACGCCTGAGGGAGACCTACGGTACGCCGACATGGTTATCGACCATGTCAGAGACCTGTTGATCTGCGTCCAGGAGGACCATACCTCTTCATCCCAGGAAGCCGTCAACATGGTATCCGGCGTTCCACTTAAGGGAGACGGCGCCAGACAAGTATTGGTCTCCGGCTCGGATTTCTATTCTTCCCCAAGGCTGAGCCCCAACGGCATGAAGTTGGCGTGGCTCAGTTGGAACCACCCCAACATGCCCTGGGACGGTACCGAGTTGTGGGTGTCGGACCTATCTTCTGACGGCCCCTTGGCACATCAAGAGAAGGTGGCTGGTGGTGTCGAAGAGTCGATCTTTCAGCCAGAATGGGCTCCCGATGGAACTCTGTACTTCGTATCGGACCGCACTGGATGGTGGAACATATACCGTTGGCATGATGGCAATGTGGAGGCGGTTACCGCTCTGGAAGCTGAATTCGCCAGACCTCAATGGGCTTTTGGCTCAGCTACCTATGCGTTCCAATCCGCCCGCAGAATGATATGCTCCTACGTGCAGGACGGAAGCTGGAAGATGGCTAGCCTGGACACAGAACTCGGTGCGTTGGAATCGGTGGCGACACCCTACACCGACATGGCGCGAGGCGATCTGCGGATGACCTCGGACGCAGCGATATTGATTGCCGGTTCGGCAGCGAAGCCTTTATCGGTTGTCCGATTGGATCTATCCAACGGGGATACCCACGTGTTGCGAACTTCCTGTGACGTAAGCGTGGACCCAGCCTACCTATCCACCCCGGAAGCCATCGAATACCCCACCGAGAACGGCCTGACTGCTCACGCTTTTTACTACCCCCCGTCCAACGGAGACTACGCGCCAACGCCAGGAGAAAATCCGCCCCTGCTGGTGAAAAGCCACGGCGGCCCCACCAACGCTACCTCAATCTCCCTGGACCCCTCCATCCAGTACTGGACCAGCCGGGGTTTCGCCGTTCTGGATGTCAACTATGGGGGCAGCACCGCCTACGGCAGAGAATACCGGGAACGTCTGAAGGGGCAGTGGGGGATCGTCGATGTGGACGATTGTGTCAACGGGGCTCTGTACCTGGTGCGGCAAGGCTTGGCGGACGGGGACCGGTTGGCCATCGACGGCGGCAGCGCCGGAGGATACACCACCCTGGCAGCGCTGACTTTCCGGGACTTGTTCGCCGCCGGAGCCAGCTACTACGGCGTGAGCGATCTGGAGACGTTGGCCAAGGATACCCATAAGTTCGAGTCCAGATACTTGGACGGTCTAGTTGGAGCCTACCCAGAGGAGGCGGAGGTGTACCGGCAGCGGTCTCCCATCAACTTCACCAGCCAGCTTTCCTGCCCGCTGATTCTGTTTCAAGGCTTGGAGGACAAGATTGTCCCATCGGACCAAGCAGAGTCCATGTTCGATGCGGTTCGAGCCAAGGGCATCGCCGCGGCTTACCTGCCTTTCGAAGGAGAACAGCACGGATTCCGCCGAGCCGAGAACATCAAACGAGCTCTGGACGCTGAGCTGTACTTTTACTCAAAAATCTTCGGCTTCGACGCGGCGGGGCCGTTGGACCCGGTCGACATCGTGAACCTCTGACGTATGTCATCAGAGTGGTACCTGTCTGAACACCCGTGGGAGTGACTTTGCGTCGGCCTATCTTCGATCCAACGGGCATCTAACCGGCGGGATTTGCATCTTAATTGATTGGACCGGATAACCCTTGGATCCAAAGGATACACACCTATGCAAGAACCGAACATCACCGTATTTGGCGCCCCCTAGTGCCCCGATTGCCGCCGCTCCAAGCAGTTCTTGGGCGAGCAGCACATCCCCTTCGTGGGTGGACATCGACCAGGACGAGGAAGGCAGAACGCGGGTACAGGAAGTCAACGGCGGTAAGCAGATAATCCCAACCATCGTGTTTGAGGACGGCTCAATCTTGGTGGAGTCTTCCAACGCCTAACTAGGCGCCAAGCTAGGCATCAGCCCCAAAGCCTAGCGGGAGTTTTACAACCTCATCGTGGTCGGAGGAGGCCTGCCGGGTTGTCATCCGCCCTCTACGCTGCCAGAGAAGGTATCGAATCCCTGATAATCGAACGTAGCGGAGTGGGTGGCCAGGCAGGCACCACGGAGCGCATCGATAACTACCCGGGATTCGCCGAGGGAATCGGCGGGGCTGAACTGGCTGACGCCATGCCGGCTCACGCCGAACGGTTCGACGTAGAGATTCTGCCCGCCCAAGCGGTAACCAAGATAGAGTCCCGGGGGATTACAAGATGATTGCGACCGAGTCGGGCGACTCGCACTGTGGCCGCTCGGTGCTACTAACCTCCGGCGCCACCTACCGCCGCCTTAACGTACCCGGCGAGGACGACTTGATAGGTGCGGGAATCCACATCTGTGCGACGTGCGACGGCCCCTTCTACAAAGGCAAAGAGTTGGTGGTCGTGGGCGGCGGCAACAACGGGATTGAAGAGGGTCTTTTCCTCACCAAGTTCGCCACCAAAGTTACCATCCTAGAGGTCAGGGGCCGGCTCAGGGCCAGCCAGATTCTTCAGGAGAAAGCGGCTAGCCACCCGCAGATCGAAGTGCGCCTTGACACCACCGTGGTGGAGTTCAAGGGAGATGGGAAGCTAGAGTCTCCGGTCATCAAAGTCGTAAATACCGAAGAGACCGAAGTGGTGAACCCCGCCGCCGTCTTCGTATTCATCGGTCTGCTATCCAACACCGGCTTAGTCAAGGATTCCGTAGACTTGGACCAATGAGGGTCCATCACCACCACCCCAACCATGGAAACCAGCCTGGGAGGGCGTCTTCGCCGCAAACGATGCCAGAGCCGGAAGCACGAAGCAGGTCGCCAGCGCAGTTGGAGAAGGGGCCACGACAGCCCTGATGATTCGTCAGTATATAGAACGCACCCAGGGAGGCCGCGCGTACAAAGGGGACTAAAAACCTGTTCTCTCCCCCTTGCGAAGGGGGAGAGCTAGAGAGGGGGTCCGTTTGCCCGGAATCAACGATCGAGCAACCGGGAAAGAACCATCCCTGCAACCAGCTTATACCGTAACCTGGCTGGTTGCAGGGGTGGTGGCACAGCCGGGACACTTGCCGTAAAAGTCTACGCGCTGAGCGGCAATCTCGAAGTCGGAACCCTCTTCCACCAATGCCTTGAGTTCCTCCACCATGTTCTGACCCACTTCAGCATCCACTACCGCGCCGCATCCGACGCACACTAGATTAGCATGGGGGGACAGGTTGGCGTCGTAGCGAGACTGACGCTGGAAGGGCAACTCTCGCACTATGGCGGCTCGCTCAAGCAAGTCCAAGGTAGCGTAAACCGTTGCCAAGGTTACGTAGGGGAAAAAGGCCTTTACCCGCTCGAACACATCCTTCACTGACGGATGGTCCCCGGAATTAATAACAACTTCGGCGATAGCCAGACGCTGGGGCGTCACCCGGATGCCCAGCTGTTTGAGTCTGATCGCGAGTTCTTCCTGAGTAGTCACTTCTCTTTGCCCCTTTCTGGCGCCCTAGTTAAAATCGGCCCGGGCCGGTTCATGAAAATCGGGCACCATCCCAACCCATCTTTAGACAACATTCCTAGCCGTGATAGTATCCATCAGCCCTATCGGTGTCAATCGGACACAGCTTTATGAGGGCATCGGTCAAGGTCTCGTCACCCCGGCGTAGGCCGAGGTCCAGGGTCGACTCGGATGCGAAACTTCCTGGATTCCGGCCTATGCCGAAATGACGACGAGACCACCGACCGAACGTCACGCTCTTTGTCCCACGCTTTGTCCAGGCGCAGACTGAATTCTAACGTTAGGTGGAGAAAGAAGTACCGGGAACCTGTTCGCCACCGAACCGGCGGCGGTGCACTCGGAGGGTTCAATCATCCATGACGACGGGGATTCCCGCAGCCTCGGCTTTGGCTTTGGCAACCTCGTCAATCACCCCGTCCTGAAGCCAGATGTACTTGACGCCAACCTCGATGGCTTCATCCACGACCGGAGCCACCAGCTCGGAACGTCGGAAAACGTCCACCATGTCTATCGTAACCGGCACCGACTTCAGGTCGGGATAGCTCTTTTCACCCAGGGCTTCCTCAATCATCGGATTGACCGGGATTATCCGGTAACCCTGCTCCTGCATGTACCTGGACACCCCATAGCTGATTCGCTCTGGATTGTCGGAGAGTCCCACCACCGCGATGGTCTTACTGTTGCGTAGTTGTTCCTCTACCAGATCCATTACAACCTCCCCGTTTCTTAGGGTTTTCTGACTACCAGGATTTACTTTTGATGTAGTTGTAGGCCGAGATAGCGGCAGTAGCGCCGTCTCCCACTGCCGATGCCAGTTGGGACACCGACTTCTGCCGAATGTCACCGACGGCGTAGATGCCCGGAACTTCGGTCTCCATGGAAACGTTTACCGGGATATGGCCAGCATTGTCCACTTTGACCACGCCTTCAACCAGACTAGAATTGGGCTCCAGTCCCACGAAGACGAAAAGCCCGGATAGGTTCACTTGATTCTCCAAGTTGGTGACTACGTTGCGGACCCGCACTCCCGTCACGGTATCTTCGCCCACCACTTCGTCCACCACCGAATTCCAAACCACTTCGATCTTCCGGTTCTGGTGTACTCGCTCCTGTAGCGATTCGTAGGCGCGAAGGTGATCCCGACGGTGGAACAAGAGAACCCGCTCGCAGTACTCGGTTAGTGTAATCGCTTCGTCGGCTGCCGAGTCGCCGCCGCCGACCACACCCACGACTTCGCCCATGAACATCGGGCCGTCGCAGGTGGCGCATTGGGAAACGCCCCGCCCGAACAATTCCTGCTCACCGGGGATACCCATCTGACGCAGGGTAGAACCCGCAGCCACAATCAAAGTCTTCGTCTTGTAGCCACCGGCGTCGCTGGCCACCATCGTGTAGTCGCCTTCCCTTGATATTCGGGCTACATCGGCCATTATGAACTCGGCTCCGGCGTTCATCGCCTGTTCCTGGATGGACGGACCCAGCTCGGCGCCGGAGATTCCATCGGGAAACCCCGGATAGTTTTCTATCTTTTCCACGTTGATGATTGAGGCCCCGCCCATCATCCGCTCGACCAACCCGGTTTTCAAGCCATATTGGGCGCCGTACATCGCCGCAGTCAGTCCGGCAACGCCGCCCCCGACGATTAACAAATCATAATCGTTAGCCACTTCGGAACCTCCTAAACACACCACACCGTAATTTATGATTCCCGCACGCGCTTGGACTTCATCTTGGGTTCGCTCCGTGTTTGCTTTTGAAATTTTACTACAATCTAGACAAGTTTTGGGCGACAACAGTTCCAGCATTGGAGGTTTAGAACACGCTGGCGCCGATGCATCAAGTATCGGTGCAAATAAGTTGACGCTTTGAGATTGCTGTCTTATTGTTCCAGTTTTCAGACTAGATTGGGCACTCAATCAAATCATGCCGGCCAGATAAACCCAGCCGAGGATACGTAGATTGAATTCGAAGGAACTGTTCGTCGTTTTGGGCGTTCCCCCTACGATGTGAGACTTACTTGGTGAAGAGCACCCGGAGAAGCTATCCGAAGCCCATCCCATGGTACGAGTGGAAAGGACATACGACATAGATCAGTTCGCAGAGTCGGTGAAACAAGCCGACGGTGCTATAGTTCAAGCTAATTTTAGATTCCCATCGGAGGCTCTGAAACCGGATGCGAGACTCCGACGGATTCAGTTGGCCGCCACCGGAGCCGATCGAGCGTGGACCCCGGAGTTGCGTGCCACCGAACACGTGACTATCATATCGTCGGAAGGCCCCATGGGTTCCCTCTTGGCGGAGCACACCGTATTGCTCATGCTGGCCTTGGCCCGCAACTTGCGTGGATTGATGAAAAGCCAGGCAGACAAGTTTTGGAGCCGCGAAGACTGCGACATCCCGTTCATGAGCCAGATGCTGGGCAAAACCATTGCCATCCTTGGCGTCCGTAGTTTCAGGGGGAACCTTGCCAGCATCTGCAAGGTCGGATTCGGTATGTATGAAGGTGCTGGGCATGGCGCGCACCAGCAGCGGCAATCTCCACGTGGACCGTTATTTCCAGCTAAACGAACTCAATGCGGCGTTAGCCGAATCCGACGTGGTGGCCCTTTGTCTGCCGATAACTTCTGATACCGAATGCATCCTCGACGCCGCGGCCCTGGCGTCGATGAAACCAACGGCGTACCTCATCAACGGGGCCAGAGGAACGCTGATAGCTGATAGAGGAAGAAGCCCTGGTAGACGCATTGCAGAACGGTAGAATTACGGGAGCCGGTCTGGATTCGACGACTGTAGAACCCTTGCCGGAGGAGAGCCCGCTGTGAGCCATGCCCAACGTAATCATCACGCCTCACCTAGGCGCTGGAACCGATGAACTCGGCAAAAGCATAGTTGATTTCTGGTGTGATAATATCCGCCTGTTCGCGGAGAATGAGCCTCTTCTTTACATCGTGGACCGCAACTCCGAGTATTGATCTGATATTCAACTAAGGGGAAGAAAGATTGTACCAAGTAGAAGTTGAGCAAAATATCCCGGCCACGATGCGCGACGGCGTGATTTTGGCAGCCAATGTGCACCGTCCGGTCAGAGGAGGCAAGGCCATCGACGGACCCTTGCCCGTTCTATTGCAGCGCACGCCCTACGACAAGTCTTCCGAGGCCCGGAAGGAAGAGGCGAATTTCTTCGCCGCCAACGGATACGTCACCGTGGTGCAGGATTGCCGAGGACGATTCGAATCGGAAGGTGGCTTTTCCAAGTACGTGGACGACGCCCGGGACGGCTACGACACGGTCGAGTGGCTGGCCCAACAGCCCTGGTGCAACGGCAAAATAGGGACGTTTGGCCTATCCTATGGGGCGCATACGCAAGCGTCGTTGGCCTGCTTGAACCCACCCCATCTGGCCGCCATGTGGCTGGACTGCGGAGGGTTCTCCAATGCGTTTCAGAGCGGATGCCGAAACGGCGGCGCTTTCGAACTTCGGCAGGTTACTTGGGCGTTCCGAGAGGCGATGCAGAGCTCGGAGGCCAAGTCAAACCCGGTAACCAAGACCGCGCTGGAGAACCAGGACATCCACGAGTGGCTACAGAGGATGCCCTGGAAGAAGGGCCACTCTCCCCTACGTTGGACTCCCGACTACGAGAATTACCTAATGGAGATTTGGAGTCAGGAGAACTTCGGCGAGTACTGGCAGCAATCCGGCCTGTGCTCCGAGGCTTACTATTCCGACTTTTCCGCCGTGCCTCAGATGCACATGGGTGCCTGGTACGACTCCTACACCCTAACCACAACCGATAATTTTGCCGCCCTTTCCAAGTCCAAGTCAGGGCCGGTAAACCTACTCATGGGGCCGTGGACCCACGGCGCACGCTCCACTTCATATTCCGGCGATGTGGATTTCGGTCCCCATTCCACTGTAGACAACAACCTGGCCCCATCTTTCAACCACCTGCGCCTGCGATTCTTCGACCGGTGGATGAAGGACGTCCCAGACGACAAAGAACTAGACCCCCCGGTCAAAATATTCGTGATGGGCGGCGGAAGCGGCAAGCGCAATGCTCATGGGAGATTGGACCATGGCGGCCAATGGCGCGACGAACGGGAATGGCCGTTGAACCGAGCTCAAGAAACCAGATTGTTCCTGCAATCGGAAGGACGTCTTTCCCAACAGCCGCCCCAAGGCGATATCGAGCCGACGCGCTACCTGTTCGACCCCAATCATCCGGTGCCGACAATAGGAGGAAACATCTCCTCGGGGAGGCCGGTCATGGAGCCCGGCGGGTATGACCAGCGGGAGTCCGCTGAGTTTTACGGCAGCCGCGCTCCCTACATGCCTCTGGCGACCCGGGCTGATATCTTGGTGTTCCAGACCAATCCCTTGAAAGAAGCCGTGGAAGCTACAGGACCAATCAGAGTCCAGCTTTGGATCTCTTCGTCGGCTGTGGACACCGATTTCACCGCCAAACTGCTGGACATTTATCCGCCCTCGCCGGATTATCCCGAAGGCTACGCCCTGAACCTGACCGATGGAATCCTCCGGGCCAAGTTCCACTCTTCATGGTCCGAGCCCGAACTGTTGGAGCCGGGGAAGATATATCCAATCACCGTTCGCCTGTATCCCACCAGCAACCTGTTCGCTAAAGGACATCGCATCAGACTGGACATATCCTCCAGCAACTTCCCTCGTTTCGACGTCAACGGCAACACTGGGGAGAACCCAGCCTTATCCTCGGTAAAAATCACGGCTCAAAACAGTGTCTACCACGACGTCCAACATCCCTCTCACATGATATTGCCGGTGGTCCCGGTTTAGGAATGTTTAGAGTGAGGGCTGCTAACCGCCTCGTGCGCCGGGCCAGGGTCCCGGCGTGATGTCTGGTAGGTCTTCCGTGCCGGTAACCTCACGGAACACTTGCATACCACGGGCACGGTAGTTCGACAAAGCGGTGGGGTGGTCCAGACTACAGGTATGAAGCCACACACGAGAGGCCCCCGTCTGCCATCCTGTTTGGAGGGCGACCGTCAAGAAATGCCCGCCCAAACCCTGGCCGATGTACTGGGGAAGCAAACCGAAGGAAGTTATCTCCACGCTACCGCCCGATTGCCCGTCCAATTCAAAGTAGCCAGCCGGGCTCCCGTATACGTAAGCCACCCATGTCTGTAACTCGAGGCGGTCCACCCATTCTTGCCATCGGCGATGGTTCCAGGACAACCGGTCCACCCAGTACCAGTCACCCCCGACTGCGGTATACAAGAACCGGTTGAACTCCGGAGACGGCCTCCCCACCTGTTGAATGACCAAACCTTCGATAGGATTGGGTTTTGGACGCAGGGCGGCCGGGTCGGTTATCTCTAGATGGTACGTCGTAACGTCAACAAGCATGCGTAATGTCCGGTCAGGCGTTGCGCAGAGTCATCATGTAATTGTCTCCGTTCAGGTCCCGCCAGCCCATCGTGCGAAAACCGGCTTCCCGAGCCACTTCTTCCAGGTCGTCCGGGTCGATGCGGCGCTCCAAAGGCGGTCCCATCGTAGTCTCCTTCTGGTACCACTCGATTATCGAACACCAACCCCTGGGCTGAAGCTTCTCTCGCACGGCGTTTAAAAATCGGGTCTTGTCAGGGCTGGCCTGAATCACGAAAGCCAGAAAAGCTCCTTCCACCGATCCCGGATCGATCGGGAACTCAAACTCGGAGCATTTCAATATCTCAACGTTCCCCATCCTGGCCTGGTCCACCCGGTCCTGGCATGCGGCCAGCATCTCATCATCCATATCCAATGCCAGCACTCGGCCGTTTGCCAGGGATTTGGCAAGAGGAATCGTGAAAAATCCAGGCCCGCAACCTATCTCAGCCACGGTATCGTGGACATTGATAGGGCAGAAACTAAAGATGGTAAGGGTGTCCAGAGCCTCGGCGCGTGCCGGACTCAATAAACGCTGTATGAACTCTTGATTGTCCGCCGGTCCGGGGGTAGTAGCCACAGGCACACCTCTCATATCGGAGCCATCAACTTTACACGACAGAAAGAATGGGCGCAATTTGTTAGATGCTTCACCGGCTCCAGCTTCGTTGACACCAAAATGGGGCGGCGGTACACTAGGCTCAAGCCCCCATGCGCAGGCATAAGCGCCTGTCTGGAATCAATCTTTACCGGGCATCATTCCCACCCTGCGCAACACCGTATGGGGATTGAGAATGATGGGCGAGAGGCAGAATGACCACCATAGGGGAAAGAGACCCTGCGGTAGCGAAAGCCCTACGGCAGGAAGAGCAGCGCCAACGCGACAACATAGTGTTGATCGCTTCGGAAAACTATGCCAGCCGGGCCGTTCTGGAAGTTCACTCCAGCGTTATGAACAACAAATACGCGGAAGGGTATCCCGGCCGGCGTTACTACGGTGGCTGCGAGTACGTGGACGTGGTGGAAACCCTTGCGCTGGAACGGGCCAGGGAGTTGTTTGGGGCGGAACACGTCAACGTTCAGCCTCACAGCGGCGCTCAAGCCAACATGGCCGCCTATTTCGCCTTAATTCAACCCGGCGACAAGGTCATGGGGATGCAATTGGACCACGGCGGGCACCTGACTCACGGAGCAAGGGTCAACTTTTCCGGTAAGCTCTACGACTTCGTCCCCTACGGGGTGGACCGGGAAACCGAGACCATCGACTACGACGATATGGAACGGTTGGCCAAGGAACACCGTCCTGCCCTCATCGTCGCCGGGTGCAGTTCCTATTCCCGGATAATAGACTTCCCTCGATTTCGGGCAATCGCCGATTCGGTGGGAGCTCCGTTGATGGTGGACATGGCCCATATAGCAGGGTTGGTTGCGGGAGGAGTACACCCGTCGCCGGTGCCCCACGCCCAGTTGGTGACTTCCACGACCCAGAAAAGTCTACGCGGTCCTCGCGGTGGCTTTGTACTTACCACCAGCGACTTGGCCAGAAAGATAGACTCGGCCGTGTTCCCCAACGCCCAAGGAGGGCCGTTGATGCACGTCATCGCCGCCAAAGCGGTATGCTTCGGGGAAGCTCTCACCCCAGAATTCAGCGAATATGCCGCCCAAGTCGTGGCCAACTGCAGCGTCTTGGCCAAAGAGTTGGCCGCAGCCGGGCTACGGCTGGTCTCCGGCGGGACCGACAATCATTTAGTTCTGGTTGACTTAACCCCCTTGGATATCACGGGTCAAGCGGCGGAAACAGCCCTGGAGCAGGTTGGGATAGTCACCAACAAGAACGCCATCCCCTTCGACACCAAGCCGCCAAGGGTGACCAGCGGACTGCGTTTGGGCGCTCCCGCAATCACCTCTCGCGGCTTCGATGAAGCGGCCGTACAGCAAGTCGCTGCCCTTATCGTCAAGATCCTCACCAATATGGACAATGAGCCCGTGCAGCGGGAGGTGGCGGTACAAGTAAAGGAGCTAACGTCTCATTTTCCCGTACCCGGATTGGACATGTAGTTGAGCCGCCCAACGCCCAATGCTATAATCCTTAATACTTATTTATTCGCCAACTCAAAACTCGAGGAGTAATCTTTGCGCCACTACGAACTTGTTGTCATCTTGAGCCCCATGTTGAACCAAGAGCAAGCCTCCGATACGTGGGGAAAAATCAAAGGATTTATCAGCAATCGCGACGCCGAAATCTTCCATGAAGAAACCTGGGGTACCCGCAGGCTTGCGTACTCCATCCGCAAAGGTGCTCATCATTTCTTGGAAGGCACTTACCATCTAACCCGTTTCAGCACCGAAACCCCATTCAACAAGGAATTGGAAACATTCCTTCGATTGGACGATCAGGTGCTAAGGTCTATGGTGGTCGTCGGCGACCCTCCAAAGCCTGTATCCGAAACAGCCGCAGTGGTAGCGCCGCCTGTTGTTGAAGATATCGAAACACCGGAAGAGCCCGCTGTCGTAGTTGAAGAAGCAGTCGAAGATGCTCCCGCCGCCGCTGAAGAAACCTCGGAAGAGCCAATTGCGGTAGTTGAAGAAGCAGTCGGAGATGCTCCCGCCGTGTCCGAAGAGCCCCCGGAAGAAACTCCTGAAGAGGCCACGAACGAAATGGAAGATGCGGTGGAAGAATCTCCGGCGGAGACCGACGAGACACCGGAGGACGAGCCTACAAATACTTAGGCGTAAGGGGGGCGGAGTTGAATAAGATCATTGTGATTGGCAACCTTGGCCGAGACCCGGAGATGCGGTACACCCCCAACGGCCAGAGCGTAACTTCCTTCAGCATAGCCTCCAGCCGCAGGTACACCACCTCAGCGGGTGAGCAGCGTGAAGAGACAGAGTGGTTCAACGTTAGCGCATGGGGTCGCCATGCCGAGCTTTGCAACCAGTATCTGACCAAAGGGCGCCAAGTGTACGTGGAAGGCCGGCTTCACTCCCGGACGTATGAGACCCGGGACGGTCAAACCCGGTTCGTGAATGAGATTAACCTTACCGACGTTCAGTTTTTGAGGGGAGGCTCCGAGCAGGGAGGGGAACAGAGCGGATATGCTCCAGGCCCCGCCGGCATGAGTGAGGAAGCCCCACCCATGGACGATGTCGACGACCTGCCATTCTAGCCGAAAGTTTATTTGAGGAAACGGATTGATATGACCACTGAAGCGCCTCAACCAGCAGCATCACCGGCCGCCGCTGCCGCACCCGCGCCTGCAGGCAACCCCGCTGGGGCACCTCCATTTGGCGGACCTAACCGTGGACCAGGTGGACGACCAGGTGGACCAGGTGGACCAGGTGGACCAGGTGGACGACCAGGTGGCCGGCCCGGCGGTGGACGGCCCCGTGGCAGATACGCTCCCCGCCGGAAGGTATGTTCCTTCTGCGTAGACCATGTCAAAAACATCGACTACAAAGACGTGGACCGGATACGCCGGTTCATTTCCGACCGTGCGAAAATAGAGCCCCGGCGCCGTTCCGGAGTCTGCGCCAAGCATCAACGGGCCTTACGTCTAGCGATTCAGCGCGCCCGCCACATCGCCCTGGTTCCTTTCGTACCTTACGTTCCCACCGTTGGAGCGATGCGGCGTTAGGTCAGGCAGGAGCGTCTCTCTGTCAAGTCACAGTCATGATAGCGGGAGAGAGCCTACAACCACGTAGACTTTCCCGCTATTCCACTTCCCGAACCCGTGAGGAACATTTATGGCCTTCCCTTGGAACCGTGGAGATGCTCAAGACCAAATTGCCCCAGCCGCCGCACGACGTCGGGCAAGAGGACGTCGTGCGCGGCAAGCGGAAGCCCAGACTGAACGCAACAACCTGACCAGTGACCAAAGGCACCAAAGAGTGGCTTGGGGAGTTGGCACTGGTCTGTTGGTACTAGTATTGGGCATCGTTGTCTTCGGTTTTTACAACGAGTTCTACAAGCCTCCAAGGGTTTGGGCGGGCAGCGTCCGCGACCAAGAGTTCAAGATGGGAGACCTAGTGGAGCGCATCCGAGTGCTCCAAGGCCTCAGCGGTCGAGTTGACCTCAGCACCGTCCCTTTCGAATACCTCCGCAACTTGATTAACGCCGAGGTTCTACGGCAAGCGGCTCCGGGCCTGGGATTCAGTCTCACCGATGAAGATGTGAACCAAGTCTTGAGAGCTCAGTTTTATCCTCAAGTGCCCGAGGGTCAGCAATCCAACTCCGGCCAACTGGAGGAAGAATTCCAGAACAGCTACAATATTTTCTTAGCGCGCACCAGTCTCACCGATGCGGAATTCCGAGTGATAGTCAAAGAACAGTTGGCATTACAGCAACTGGGAATGATGTTAGGACGCACCATTCCCGAAACGGCCCCGCACGTAGAGGTAGAATGGATCAGGGCCGACATCGACGGCAGGTCTGACGTTGCTGCAGTGAGGCGAAGGCTGGGAGACGAACAAGGCGTGGGTGGCGAGAATTTCGCCAAAGTCGCCAGCGAAGTTGGGACAAGCGGCGGATTCGCCGACCAGCAAGGCTACGTGGGTTGGGTTCCCAAAGGGGCTTTCCCGGGCCTTGATGACGCACTGTTCGGCGATGATGAAAGGGACAGACCATCTCTGGCCATCGGGGAAATCAGCGGCCCGCTTTTCACCCAGGACGGCGTTTACATCGTACGGATACTTAGCGGCCCCGAAAATCGGGAATTCACCTTCCAGATGCACAACAAGCTGAATGGTGAACTGGTCACTAAATGGCAGAACGACGAGCAAGCAAAAGGGGCTGACGAAGGTTGGCTCAGGATGAACTTCAACAGCAGGTGGTACTCGTGGGTGGCGGACCAAGTCGCATTGAGCGCCCCCAGGGTATCCCCAGGACAACAGGGAGCCCCCCCAGGGCCCGGCAGTCAGGGAGGACTACAAGGATTACCGGGAGGCCAAGGGTTTCCCGGAGGGCAAAGGTAGAGGGTCGTGGAAACGCCCGATGATATTAACGTTGGATTGATGGGCCTCGGCGTCGTCGGAGGCGGGGTCGCCACGGCCCTATTGGAACAATCGGACGCTATCTCCGAGAAAGTAGGCCGCCGAATCAATCTGAAAAAAATCCTCGTTAGAGACGCCGGAAAACCTCGAGACTCCGGCATCCCCGCCGGCTTGATAACCACCAACCCGGAAGAGATTTTGGCGAATCCAGGGCTCCAAATCCTGGCCGAAGTGATTGGCGGGACCGAACCCGCCACCCGCTACTTAAAAGACGCTCTTAGCGCCGGTAAGCACGTCGTGACGGCCAATAAAGAAGTGCTGGCCAAGTCCGGTCCCGAGTTGATGTCTCTAGCAAAACAGAACGGTGTCAGCCTATTATTTGAGGCCAGCGTCGGCGGTGGGATACCCATCGTCGGCTGTTTGATGAATCAACTCCTCGCGAACGATATCCAGTCAGTCCAAGGAATCATTAACGGCACTACCAACTACATCCTCACCCGCATGGCCCAGGCCCACACCAGTTTCCCTCAAGCACTCCAAGAAGCCCAGGAACTTGGCTATGCCGAAACTGACCCCACCAATGACATTGAGGGCATCGACGCCGTTTATAAGCTGTCGATCCTAGCTGGTCTATCTTTTCACCGGCGCGTTGCACCCGAGGCTATTTTCCGGCAGGGTATTTCCTCCCTGGAAGCCAAGGACTTCCTGTATGCCCAGGAGTTGGGATACGCCATCAAGCCCTTGGCTATCGCCGCCATGTCCGGGGGCGCAGTCCAAGCCAGAGTGCACCCGGCCCTAATACCGCTGAATCATATGCTAGCCAAGGTAGACGGCGTATACAACGCCGTAGAAGTCACCGGGTCCTTGTGTGGTAACGTTTTGTTCCACGGTATGGGCGCCGGACGGGAGCCCACTACCAGCGCAGTGTTGGGAGACCTGATAGAGGCTGCCCGAAGATTGGCGTCTAACCCCAACGGTTCTGCCCCTCCCATGTCCCGGTCTCAGGAGAATGACGCTGCCGGGGAAACATCCAGCGTTTCTTCGATCGACGGCCTACAGAGCAAGTATTACTTGAGGCTCAAGGTTGCCGACCGCCCCGGCGTGCTAGCCCAGATCGCCCAAGTTTTGGGGGATGGCGACATCAGCATAGCGTCGGTGATACAAAAGGACGCCGACCCTAATAATCAGTCGGCGGAATTGGTCATCATCACCCACCCCGCCCGGGAAGCGTCGGTCCAAGAGTCCCTTCGCAAGGTAGTGGAACTGAACGTCGTGCGAGAAGTTAATAATCTTCTGAGAATCGAGGGGTAGACTCCACAACTCTAATGTTGAAGATAACAGCCAGAATCGTGCCGCTCAGTCGGCGCATACACGTAAACAACGCTGGTAAGATTCAACTCGAGATCGAGAGCGGAACGATAAAAATGACCGGTGGAACGGATTAGATGGGCGTCGGCATCTTAGAGACCTATAGGGATTTCCTGCCGGTGACGGACGCCACTCCCCTAATAACCATGGGGGAAGGGAATACCCCGCTGGTAAAATCCAACCGCCTGGGCAAAGAACTGGGCTGCGATGAGCTGTACTTCAAGCTGGAAGGCTGCAATCCCACGGGCTCCTTTAAAGATCGCGGGATGGTCGTCGCCATGGCCAAAGCACTGGAGGAAGGTAGCAAAGCTGTCATGTGCGCCTCAACCGGCAACACTAGCGCCTCAGCCGCCGCCTACGGAGCTTTCTGTGATCTGCCAGTCTTTGTATTGATTCCCAAAGGCGAAGTGGCCATGGGCAAATTAGCTCAGGCCATGGCTTATGGCGCAAGAATCCTGATGATTAACGGCAACTTCGACACCGCTCTGAACCTGGTAAGGTCCTTCACAAGCAAGCATCCGGTGACCCTGGTCAACTCGGTGAATCCTCATCGACTGGAAGGGCAGAAGACCGCCGCCTTTGAGATAATTGAATCCTTGGGAGACGCTCCGGATTACCTATTCATCCCCGTTGGCAACGCTGGGAACATCACCGCATATTGGCGTGGCTTCCGAGAGTACCATGCGGAAGAACGTAGCCGCCGGTTGCCTAAGATGATGGGGTTCCAGGCGGAAGGAGCGGCGCCCATCGTTCGAGGAGAACCGGTAGCCTATCCCCAAACCATCGCATCGGCGATACGCATCGGCAATCCCGCCAGCTGGGACGGCGCAGTGGATGCGCGGGATAGTTCCGGCGGAACCATCGACATGGTGAGCGACGACGAGATACTAGATGCCTACCGGGTACTGGCCTCCAAGGAGGGCATCTTCTGCGAACCGGCCTCGGCTGCGGCCTTCGCCGGATTGGTGAAGATGCACCGCCAGGGTTTGAATCTGTCGGGACAGCGGGTAGTATGTATATTTACCGGCAACGGGTTGAAAGACCCGGACCTGGCAGTTAGGAGCGTCGTCAGCCGGACCACCGAGATAGATCCAACACTCGAGGCCATGGAAGACGCAGCTTTCGCCACGGCCACGTAACATCAAGGGGGCTGGACATTCAGCCACAACTCATTCAGCAAGCAATCACTACCCTCTTAGAGGGAGTTGGCGAGGACACCAAACGCGAAGGGCTACAGGAGACGCCGGACAGGGTAGCCCGGATGTACGAATGGCTCCTATCCGGCACCGGACTGGACCCTGCATCGGCCATCGACGCCGTGTTTGAAACCGACAACCAAGACCCGGTGGTATTGAGCGACGTCACTTTTTATTCCCTGTGCGAGCATCACCTGCTACCGTTCTATGGCACCGCCCAAGTCGCTTATATCCCTAACGGCAAGATTTCCGGCATAAGCAAGCTGGCTCGCGCTCTGGAAGTATCTTCTCGCCGTTTACAGGTACAGGAGCGTCTCACGGGCCAAGTGGCCGACGCTATAGTCTCGGCATTGAATCCCCATGGAGTTGCCGTGGAACTCCAAGCGGAACACATGTGCATGTCCATGCGAGGAATCCAAAAACCGGGTAGCCGGGTAGTTACCACTGCCGTCAGGGGTCGCTTTGAAAACAGCAACCTTGGCGAAGATGGACTGCTGGCCCTGTTACACCGGAGGTAGTTGAATGGCACCCAAACCTCTTACGTCATTTCATGAGATCGAAGCAGAGTGGGAAGGCGTCCTCACGTCCTCCCCGGTAAATACCGTGTTCCTCACACCCCAATGGCAGGAAGTCTGGTGGGACACATTCGGCGACGGCAAGGACATGGCCGGGTTCTACATACCATCTAACGACGGTCAGGGTGATGGGGGCAGCATCGACGGCTTGGCCTCTCTTACCTTATCCGGCGACATCCTGTCTTTCGTAGGCAACCAGGAAACCGTCGACTACAACGATTTCATGGTGCGTCCGGGCCACGAGTCAGACTTTTACCAGACGTTGCTAACTAGCTTGAAAGACCGGCAGTGGGACGTCATGCGGTTGGACTCCCTGGTAGAGAACTCGCCCACTTTGACCCACCTTCCGGAATTGGCCCGGCAGCAAGGCTATTCGGTAGAGATAGAAAAAGAAGACACAGCATCCGGCATCGAACTGCCGTCTAATTGGGATGAATACCTGGCGAGTCTTTCCAAGAAGGACCGCCATGAACTGCGGCGCAAATTCCGGAGGTTGGAAGCCGTACCTGACTGGAAATGGTACGCGGTTAACGGCGAAGAAGAAGTGATGACCCGCTTGGACGATTTCGTTCGCCTGATGCGGCAAAGCAGCCAGGAAAAAGACGAATACATGACGGAGGAGCACCTGCGGTTCTTCTACGCCATGGCCCGACGGATGTCCCAGATCGGCCTATTGAGGTTGTATTTCTTGGAGTTGGATGGCAAGCCCGTAGCAACAAGCCTGTGCTTCGACTACGCCTCGTCCAGATTGTTGTACAATAGCGGCTACGACTTGGAGTACGGCTACTACAGCGTTGGGTTATTGCTCAACGCTCTATGCCTCCGGGAGGCCATCGAGCAGGAGATTGGTTACTTCGACTTCCTGCGTGGCTCCGAAACCTATAAACATCACTTGGGCGGACAACCCCATGACCTCTACCAGATGGTGGTAAGGCGCAGTTGAACGTAAATAACGTAGACCGGGTAGCCTTCATAACTTTCCACGCCTGCCCTCTCGCTGCTCCGGGAGAGGGAAAGTCGGGGGGTATGAATGTCTACACCAGGCAACTTGCTGTCGCTCTTGGCAACAGCGGGGTGCACGTAGATATATTCACCCGGGACCATACCCATGCCGATTCCAAGATAACCGAGATTGCGCCACGAGTGCGGGTGATTCACCTGCCCGGCGGTCCAGTCGAAACTCCGGTGGACGGTCTTTTCCCCCACTTACCCGAATTCAGCCAAGCATTACTGGAATTCCAGAGAGAGAACAGGCTAACCTACCAGGCTATCCACTCCCACTACTGGCTGTCCGGTTGGGTAGGGCAAGAGATGGCCTCCCACTGGCATGCCCCCCACGTCCTTACTTTCCACACCCTGTCGCTGATTAAGATTCAATCCCGAGCCGGCGAATCGGAGCCGGAAGCACGGCGTCAAGTAGAGCAGGACCTGATAGCGTCAGTGGACCGGATCGTAGCTTTCAGTCCTCATGAGAGGGACGCTATGGTGCGGCTTTACCAAGCCGACGCGAGCACCATAGAGTTGATACCATGCGGCGTTGACCTATCCCTGTTCCGCCCTTTGGACCAACAAGAAGTACGGCAAAGGCTGGGACTGAACGGCGAGAAAGTGCTTCTGTATGTCGGACGGATCGAACCCTTGAAGGGGCTTGAATTGTTGCTGTACACCGCAGCTCAACTGCAAACCTGCGAGCAGATCAAGGTGTTAGTAGTTGGGGGAGGCGCAGGCCGGGACGAAGAGATAGACCGGTTGCGCGAATTGGCCAAGAAATTGGAGGTTGACAAGGTGTTCGACTTTGTCGGCCGGGTAGACCAGCAGGACCTGCCCATTTACTACAACGCCGCCGATGTCTGCGTGGTGCCATCCTTCTACGAAAGCTTCGGCTTGGCCGCCTTGGAGTCCATGGCTTGCGGCACCCCGGTGGTGGCCACCCGTGCCGGGGGTCTATCCACCATCATCCAACACGGGCACACCGGTTACTTGAAGGCCTGGAGATGCCCGGAGGCCTTCGCGAGTTCATTGGAGATGATTATATCGAGCCGAAATCTGCAACATAGCATGGGACTGGCAGCTCGACGCCGAGCCGAAGGGCTGAGCTGGGATAATGTTGCGGTGCAGATCGCCGGTGTCTACGACTCGCTGATTGCCGAGCCCCGCTAAGACCTACCGGAGGAACCACTTGGCTGAGTCACCCCCACCCCCTGACAGTCCTCCAAGACGTGCCAGCATCAGCCTTATCCGCAAGATACTTGTCCACATTCAGCGGACTTTAGGCGCAGGAGTCCTGGTGATGCTGCCCATCGGAATCACTGTCCTAGTCTTGAAATTCCTGTTTGATCTACTGGATGGCATCCTTAAAGACCCACTAGGATTACTTCCCGGCCCAGAGATTCCCGGCATCGGCTTAGCGGTGCTCCTGATATCCGTATACCTCGTGGGCATCATCGCAGCCCATGTAGTCGGTCGGCGTCTCATCGCATTCGGTCACCGTATCCTAGAGGTTATTCCCTTCGTCAAAAGCATCTATGGAACCACCCGGTCGGCCGTAGAATTTCTTTCCAACAACAGCGATTCGCGCTACAGCGGAGTGGTGCTCATTGACTGGCCACGTCCAGGGATCAAAGCTATAGGTCTAGTGACCTCAAGGATGGTCGATACCAATGGTGAGGAGATGCTGGCGGTCTACATACCAACGACGCCGATCCCGTCATCAGGTTTTTTGGTCATGGTAGCCGCGAAGGAAGTCACCCATACCGAAATGTCAGTGGATGACGCCATGAAAGTAGTGATATCCGGAGGGATACTAGCGGGGCGGGTGTTCCAGCAGTTCGGGGTTATGGCTCAGGACAACTCCAGCTCGAACCAGTGAAGCTCTCCCACCTTTTCAAACCCCACCGATGTGTACAAGCGGGTGGCCGGGGTGTTGGAGCCATCGACCTGTAGTCCTATGTCGGCTACATCCAAGGACCTCAGGTGCTCCATAGATGCCAGTAGTATCGTCCGGCTGACTCCGCGGCCCCGATAATCGGGAACCACTCCAATCATCCCTATCACGCCCCTGGTGTTAGCTTCCATGGGACTCAAACAGGTCCAGCAATACCCGGCGGTCTTTTCCCCGTTGTTGAGGATAATGATGCCTTGATTGGACGTGTTGGGCATCTGGCTGCGGTATTCTATCTGGTCAACGGTGTTAGGGCAGAAACCCCAACTGCCTTCAAAGGCCGAGTTCTGGGCCTCGGTCAGCGTGGAAGCGTCCCCAGGCTGATACGGCCGAACACTGAAACCGGACGGGACATTTTGATCCGGCAACCGGTCTTGTCTCCAAACCATGTCCCAGTAAACACGCACGTGGGAGAAACCTTGAGCTTCCAGCACCTCGGACCTGGAAGAGTCGTCTGACACGCAGATATGAGCGACCTTCGCTCCGAACTCCCGGGCCCGGTCCACCGACCTGCGGATCAACTCCAACTCCTGCGGCCCTCCCTCCAAATCAGGGACGATACCCATCTCTATCACCGAACGGCCGATGGGGAGTTCGGGGAACACCAAAGAGAAGCCCTGGATGCTCCCGCCTTCTTCAATCAGGAAGCAGTTGTCCTCCGGCGCCAGTCCAGGCACTCCCAGAGATTGCTGAAAAGTACCCAGGCCCAATTCCCGGGAGCGTGGACTCCAACCATGGAGAGAGTCCACGAATGCCAACAGATCGGACATCCGGTTGTTGGTAAAGTTGACAATCGGCAAGTGACAATTCCCTCGTTGGACCCGAACACTATCGTAGAGTAGCTCTGATGGCGGTCCAAGATTGGCCAGCCGGGACGTCAGGTATCCAACGGACCCCGGCGCTTTGGCCGGATTGTAGCAGAGTGCCGTGCCCACAGACAAGAAGGAAATTAGCTTCAGAATCAATCTTTCAGTCGATGACAACTCCAAGGCACAAAGCCTGACGAGCGGCATCGAAATAACCTCGCTTGCGTCAAGGTCAGGATACCCACAAACAAGCTCTCGGAACTTGATGGAGTATTATGTAAAAAGCAAATCACCAATGCCAATATGCGCGGTCGAACGAACAACATACGATTCAGCCCAACTCTGGTCGAGATAGCGTCCCAGAAAATCACGCCTTTTAGGCTTTTCTGAAGTCTCATCCTTAATTTGAGGCTACCCAATCATTGGAAGAAGTGCGGCAGAAAGAGTATGGCCGGCTGGACGCGACCGGGCACACCTATCTTGACTACACCAGGGCCGGCCTATACTCCGACTCGCAGATACTGGAGCACTTGAATCTCTTGCGAGGGGACGTCTTCAGCAACCCTCACTCGGGCCACCCGGCGTCAGTGACGACAACGCGTCTGGTGGATAACGCCAGAGTCTACATTCTGGAGTATTTCAACGCGACCCCCGACGAATACGTGGCAATCTTCACAGCCAACGCTACCGCCGCCATCAAGCTCGCAGGCGAGGCATATCCTTTCCAATCCGGGGACCGCTATCTGCTGACATTCAACAACCACCATTCCATCAATGGAATCAGGGAGTTCGCCCACATGACGGGCTCCAGCGTGACCTACGTGCCGGTGGTCCCACCGGAACTGCGTGTAGCGCCTAACAGGCTAGCCGACGATCTTGGCGTCACCCGTCCCGGGCAGCACAATCTGTTCGCCTACCCCGTCCAATCCAATTTTTCCGGCGTGCAGCATCCCCTGTAGTTGATCAATCAAGCCCACGAACAGAGATGGGATGCCCGACTAGACAGCGCCGCCTTTGTGCCGACTAACCGGCTGGACTTAAGCAAGTAGCATCCAGATTTCGTGCCCTTGTCTTTTTACAAAATGTTCAGATATCCCACTAGTGTCGGTTGCTTGATACCGCGTAAGACCGCCTTGGCGAAACTATCTCGACCCTGGTTCGCCGGTGGAAGCATACTTTTCGCCTCAGTCCAGGCCGAAGGCCATATCCTAGCCGAAGCCGAAGCGGCCTTAGAGGAAGGAAGCATAAACTATCTCAACCTGCCTGCCGTGGAGATAGGGCACAGGCACATCTCGCGAACCGGTATCGACAAGATACACGAGAGAGTCGTCTGTCTTACCGATTGGTTGTTAGAAGACCCAGCATCGATACGGCACAGCAACGGGTCGCCACTAGTCACGATCTACGGTCCAACTAACATGACCCACCGCGGTGGAACGATAGCTATCAATTTCCAGGATCCAAACGGTAATCTGATCGGCCATCGACTGATCGAAGCTATCGCCAGCGATAAACACAGATCTCTGCGGACCGGTTGTTTCTGCAATCCGGCCGCCGGAGAGATTGCTCATGGCATGACCTTTGACGAGTTTCTCAGCGTCCTTGAGCAGCAGGGTCGGAAGAGCGCCGGGGCGGTCCGAGTATCACTGGGCATGGTAACCAACTTCGCCGACATTTTCCGGTTCAGCGAGTTTGTCCGAAGCCTGTTGGACCGAAAATCCGAGAGAATCTAACCGTCAATACCCGGTCTATGTGATACTCATTCCCTCATCAACTAGGCATGGTGGATGCACCTTGATTAGGAGTTCCGAGCCGCCTTCTCCACTTCAGAAGCACGAAGCTCCACGCGGCATATATTGCCGCTGATGGTCTTGAGCAACTTGGTAACGGACTCAACCATCCGGGGGTATTTGTAGGGGGCAATGGACGGCCTTACGTGATCTTGAATGCTGAGCACCAACTCATCCGAGGATACGTAACCGGGGGCTAAGATCACGAAGGCATTAACGACGTCGCCTCGCACCGGGTCGGGACTGGACACGACGGCGGATTCGGCCACGGCTAGATGTTATATGAGGGCGCTTTCCACTTCGAAGGGACCGGTCCGGTACCCTGCGGAGATAATCACATCGTCGGCGCGGTCCACGACCCAGTAGTAGCCGTCTTCATCTTTATATGCCTTATCCCCGGTAAGGTACCAGTCTCCATAGAACGATGCTTCCATGCCTTCCGGATACTTCCAATACTCGGGTAACAAGCCCGCCGCCCTCTCGGGCTTGACCCTAACGGCGATCTGACCTTCTTCGCCTTGGGGCAACTCCTTCCCATCTTCGTCCACGATGGCAACGTTGAATCCGGGCGCGGGTTTCCCCATGGATCCCGGCCGCACCGGCAAACAGCGAAAGTTCCCCACCAGCAACACTGTTTCAGTCTGACCGTAGCCGTCGTAGATGGTCAGGCCGGTGCCGTCCTCCCATATCTTCATAACTTCGGGATTCAGCGGCTCACCCGGTCCGGTGCAGAGGCGTAGCTTCCCCAAATCGTATTTCGTCAGGCCTTCCAAAACCATCATCCGATAAGCCGTGGGAGGCGCGCAGAAAGATGTCACTCCATAGCGTTCCATTATCTTCATGGTCAGTACCGGGTCGAAACGGCCTCTGGCGTCATGCCGAAGCACCGCTGCTCCCTGGGTCCATTGGCCGAACAACTTGCCGTAGGCGGCTTTGGCTCAGACAGTATCTGACAGCGTACATTGCAAGTCGGTGGCATTCAGGTCGTGCCAGTACTTGGCGGTAATCCCATGGGCCAGACCGTATGATGCCTGCGCGTGGAGCACCATCTTGGAGTAGGCCCACGGTGCCCAACGTGAAGTAAATCAAGAGAGGGTCGTCGCTTCGGGTGGGCTCCACGTTATCGAGAGCCGCTGATGCCTGGGACATCTTTTCATCTTAGGAAACCCATCCACTCCGCTCATCGCCTACCAACAACAGATGCTCCAAAGTTGAGTAGTTCCCGGCAGTCTCGGCCACCTTGTCCGAGTTCTCCATATCCGTGAGCCAAGACAGCTTCGGCCTCGTTGACCTGGTATTCGATATCGCCGGGGGTACACAGGGTAGTCGCCGGCATGGGCACGGCTCCAACTTTCATCAATCCCAACATACCATTGGGGGTTCTAGGCAGCATCACGAAGGCTCGGGTGTCCTTGCCAACCCCTAAGCCCTTCAGTACATTGGCGAACCGGTTCGACTGCACTTTCAAGTCTCAGAAAGTGTAGTGCTGGGCGTTCTCCTCGGAGGGGTCTAAAGAGATAAGCGCCAGCTTGGTCCGGTCCTCGGCCCACTTGTCTACGACATCAAAGGCAAAGTTGAAGTGTTCGGGAACATCATGCTTAAAATCCCGATAGGTCTCCGCATAGTCTTGCATATTCGGAGTAGTGCCTTTCATCAGTCACTCCAGGTGTTCCAGGCTGTATCAAGTTGGCGAACGCCTATTCTACAACCCCCGCCGGTCTTAGTGAAGTTTGCCAGCGTGCCAGTCCCGGTTATAATGCCACTCTCAGACCATTAAGCTTCACTGATCGTCCATATGGACGTTGGCGCAAGCGGATATTCGAGGAGGCACCATGCCGGAGATAGAGATTCTTTTACCCGGATTCAGCATCAACACCGATCAAGCGACCCTCGGTCTTTGCACAGTTACACTGGTTCGGGGTGAAAAGTTAACTGTGGTCGATGTTGGCCATTTCGGGCGCAGGGGAATGCTGGTGGATACCCTTCGTGCTCATAGCTTGGAGCCCGAAGACATCGGCAGGGTTATTCTCACCCACGCCCACTGGGACCATTCCCAGAACACCGACCTCTTCCCCAACGCCGAGATAGTGATATCCAAACGGGAACTTGAGTACAGTCGAAATCCCAGAGCCGGCGACTACGCTACGGCCAAGTATTTCGCCGACACCCTGAAAGGGCATGATGTTCTGGAAGTCGCCGGAGAAACACAGATTGAAGATGGTATCGGGACCATGGACACTCCAGGCCACACCGCCGGACACCATAGTGTTCTGGTGCAGACCTCCAATGGCCTAGTATGCCTCGGCGGCGACGCCGTTTCCGACGCCGGAGCATTGAGCCGGGGTCTGCCAGCCTTCGTCTTCTGGAGTGTCGAGGAAGCTCAAGCCAGCCTCAAGAAGATATTCGACGCGTCTTCTGTCATATATCCGGGTCACGACCGTCCATTCAAGGTCACGGGAAACGAGATCGAATACCTAACGGACGCGCCGACCATAAAGATCAGCGGATTCTTGGACGCCACCAGAGACCTGGTATCGGTAGAACTTGGCCTCCCGCCCAAGTTCACTCCCAGAATCAACCCAGACGCCCTTGGGTGATTCTTCGGCTGCAAAACAATTCGGGGCGCTTATTCTATTGGGAAAGGTGACGACATGGCGAACGACTTGACGATATTGGTAGGGACCGCGGGACAAGGAATCATGCGGAGTGGAGATGCCGGCGAGACCTGGCAACGAGTTGCCACTAATCAAGGGATGTACCAAAATCCGGTGATTCGGGTTTTAGTAAATCACCCGGCTAATCCCAACCTGATCTACGCCGGGACCGACAGGGGAATCTTCCGAAGCAGTGACGGCGGTCAGAATTGGAAGTCTGAAGAGTCACCATTAAGCAGATTTTCCATTTGGACGATAGCTATCGACCCTACGAACCCGGACACCGTGTACGCTGGCACCGGTACACCCAGCCCGGTGGCAATGTTCCGGTCTACCGACGGCGGAGACAACTGGGAGCAGCGTCCGATGGAGGTGGCCGAAGAATGTCCCATCGGTCTACCGCAGATGACCGCCATCGCCATCGACCCAATTGATTCCCGCAGCATCTGGGCCGGGATTGAAGTTGACGGTCTCCGCCACAGCTCTGACGGCGGCGAGACCTGGGAGAAGGCGGGCACAGCGATTCCCAACCTGGACGTGCACAACGTAGCAGTGACAGCGGGACCGCCCAAGACCGTGGTGGTCGTGGTCAACAACGATGTCTTCACCAGTACCGACGACGGCACGACCTGGAGCGTCGTGGGCATCAAAGATGTCTTCCCCTATACCTACCCTCGGGGAATCATGGTCCACCCCAGTGACCCCAAGACCATCTTCCTAACCATCGGAGACTCCACGCCGGGCCGAACCGGAACGGTGATGCGTTCCCAAGACACAGGCAATAAGTGGGAGAACCTCTCCCTTTCCAACCCACCCAACAGCGCCATGTGGGTAGTAAACGTCCAGTTCGCCAATCCACAGATAGCGTTCGCCGGCAGCCGCTACGGGCACTTGTACCGCAGCGATGACGGCGGAAATTCCTGGAACAAGCAATGGCGTGAGTTCAGCGAGATATCTTCGGTACTGTCCATGCCCGGCTGACATCTCAACCAACAAGCCACAACGGCCATAGTTGAATCACTAGCGCGGAGTCTCGTCCGATCTCGTCATCAAACCTGCTAACGTGCAGATGATTGGGCACCGCCATACCGTCGACCATGCGACCCTTGTGGCCGGCTATCAAGTTTCAGGACTTTCTCGGGGAAGTTGAGAAAATGTTGCGGCCCAAGTAGCGAAAAGTAGAGAGGAAGTCGAGGCCCAAAGATGAGAAAAGTCGTAAGGAAGTCGAGGATCGGGCCTGAGCACCGGCTGGCATCCAGGTTCCGGCCAACCAGAGCGGCTACGCCGGGGGACCGACAATTCCCCCGGTCCGCTGGTCTACCTGCCGGTATTGCTACCGACACTAGGGTTCAAGGGTTTATACGCCGAGACCCAGCCATCCAACAGTTC
>Ga0315336_1000894_pt1 | contig 67587 bp, 68 predicted proteins | sample ASW5metaG_FD_204512 | JGI IMG/M metagenome (GOLD analysis project Ga0315336, IMG submission 204512) | Ammonia-oxidizing marine archaeal communities from Monterey Bay, California, United States - ASW #5 | ecosystem: Environmental > Aquatic > Marine > Intertidal zone | place: USA: California... | reverse complement strand
CTCACCGGTTCTGCGTGACGACGATGCCGGTACCGGGCTGAACTCTCAACTGGTCTTTGTCGCGCCCTACACCGGCACCTATTACCTGGAAGCGGGCTCCTATGGGCCGAGCGATGCCGGCTCCTACCGTCTCTCGGTGACTCAAGTGGGCGTCAACACGCTGGCCAACAGCGGTGAGGGAGATGTGTTCGATGGCGACAAGGGCGGGGACAATCTGAGCATTTCGGATATCGCGTTTCAAGATTTGATAGACGGCACTGGTTCCAGCGCAGCAAGTCTCGAGAGCAGCAGTATTGCACTCAATCTGCCATCGATACCCGACACCTTGATACAAGGGGACGAACAAATCGAACTGGATGGCGGAAATGGCGCGATCTTGAACCTGCTCGAGCTCGCCGGCATGTCGGACAATTCGAACCTATTGACTTTGGCCGCGGACAGCACGAGCTCGGGCAGCACCGAATTCAACGCGTACAGCGTCCCAGAGTTCAATTTCGGAGGGTTCGTAGAAAATCCCGACAACTTCCGGACGTTTGATGCCGAGGATGATGCAGTCCAGGGCAACCTTTTGATCGGATAGGAGGCTTCAAGCAACCGCTGGTCCCGATATGGACACCGGTCAACGCGACTGATGCCGATCGGTGCGCTGATTACTCTCCGCGTGGGTACCGATCCGGCTGTTCAGACGGCGGCGTCTTCCGTCTCGACGGATTCCTTTAACGCCAGGTCGAAGACCTTATGGAAGACCGGCGCGTCCTGGGCGCCGGAGATGGCGTACTTCCGATCGATAATGAAACAGGGCACGCCGTTGATGCCCATTTGCCGGGCGTTGGTGTCTTCGCGGCGGATTAGGTCGACGTCGACACCGCGCGCCAACAGATCGGCGACCAAGGTCGTATCCATGCCGGCTTCCGTCGCCGCGGCAATCAAGACTTCATGGTCGGCGATGTCGGCACCTTCCAGGAAATAGCGGCGGAACAAGGCCTCGACCACCTGGTTTTGCACCCCGGCGCTGTCGGCCCAGCGGATCAGCCGGTGCGAATTGATGGTTGACGGCGTCCGCTGGATTAATTCGAAGGCAAAGGGAATGCCGGCGTTTTCGCCGGCCTCCGCGACGGTTACGTAGATTTGCTCGGCACGCTCGCTGCCGCCGAACTTGGCTTGCAGATAGCTTGCCCGATCCATGCCTTCGGCCGGCATTTCCGGGTTGAGCTGAAAGGGCCGCCAGGTGATTTCGGCCTTGACGTCAGGCCGGGTCGACAACGCGCTTTCCAGTTTGCGCTTGCCGATGAAACACCAGGGACAGACGGTATCGGAAACGATGTCAATGTGCATCGGTTTGGCCCATCCGCTTTCCAGCTTGTTCATGGCGACCCAATCCTCCCCGGCCGCGCGGCTGACATAGCATCATTCCCCGACGCGTTAGAGATTGCCTTGGTGACGCGCCGGTTCGATCAAGTCTCGGGCGATACGGCCGACCGCACCCAAGAACTGTCAGACGTGTATGATTGGCCACACCGGCTATGGGATGCAAGAGCAGTCGCGCATCCTTTATCAAAGTATTGGGTAACGAAATGCCCGACACGTCGCCAGAATGCCGCGAGCCGGCACCGACGGGGCCGAGAAACAGCATTCGCTGTTCGGCTGGCCCGCCACTGCATTCGGATATCGTAGACAATCGTGTGGCGCTGGTTCCCGTCAATGCCGTCCTCCTGGTTGCCAGACGCGGCGCTTGTCGTCTAATACCCAGTAAATCCTTTGGTCGACGTTAATTTCTGTTTTCGGGGGAATGGTTCGTGGTCGAAACAACATTATCGGGCAGCCAAGCGCCGGGTGCCGGACGGCTGGACGGCAAGATCGCCTTGATTACAGGCGCATCGTCGGGATTCGGGCGCCAGTTCGCACAGGCCCTTGCCGGTGCCGGCGCGGCTGTTGCGGTCACGGCGCGCCGCGCCGATCGCATTGACGCGCTGGCCGCCGAAATCAACGACGGCGGCGGCCGGGCAATGGCCGTGGCCATGGACGTGACCGACCTCGGCAGCATCGATGCGGCGGTCGGCGCGGCCGAGGACCGGTTTGGGCCGATTTCGGTACTGGTAAACAATGCCGGCGTGTCGGCGCAAAAGCCGATCGTCGAGATGACCGAAGAAGACTACGACTTCGTCATGGATACCAACGCCAAAGGCGCCTATTTCGTGGCGCAACGGGTGGCGCGCCGGATGATCGAGAAGGGCGAGGGCGGCCGCATCATCAATGTTGCCTCGGCCGGTGCCTTGAAGGTTCTCAATCAATTATCGGTCTATTGCATGTCGAAAGCCGCCATGGCCCACATGACCCGAACCATGGCGCTGGAATGGGCGCGCTATGACATCAACGTCAACGCGATTTGCCCCGGCTACATCGAAACCGAAATGAACGCGCATGTGTGGAAATCAGAGCCCGGCCAGCGCTTGATCCAGACCTTTCCCCGTCGCCGCCTCGGCGATATCACCGACCTTGACGGCATTGTGCTGTTGCTGGCGTCCGACGACAGCCGCTTCATCAACGGCACCGTGATCCCCGTCGATGACGGCTACACATCGCTCAGCTGAAACGGGGGCGGCGGCCCGCCTACCAGCCGTGGCAGCGCTGCCAACGGTCGAGCACGGCGCCGTCGTCATCAACGACATGATAGGCGTCGTACATGGCGGCGGTCATGCAGGCGTGGTTCGGCAGGATCCGCACGCGACTGCCGAGGCCTAAGGCTTCGAAGTCTTCCGGTGCGGCCGTCTCCAATACGCCATGTTCCTGGTACACCGCGCCGACTGTCAGATGCGGCGCTTCGGCGAGGCGGCCGAACCCTGGCAGCGAGCCGTCTTGCGACATCGCCAAAGCCCCGGCATCGGTCAGAATGCGGCCGAGCTCCGGGCGCTGGCCGATGACGCTCGCCAATACCGAGATGGCGATGTCGTCCGGCTCGCAGACGCCAAGGGCGGCCTGGGTCAAATCCATGAAGACGTAAACTCCTGGCCTAATCTCGGTCACGCCGTCGAGGGTGGCGGCGAAGCGCGCCGTCGGCGTCGAACCAACGGACACGATCGGGCAGGGCAGCCCGGCGGCGCGCAAGCGCTCGGCCGCGGTCACCGCCGCGGCGCGCTCTGTCTCGGCAATGGCGGTGATTTCGGTGACCGATGCGCCCAGATAAGATTGGCCCGCATGGGTCAGCACGCCGGCCAGTCGGGTGCCTGGATTATCGTTGATCAACTGGGCGAGCGCGATCAGTTCCGGCGCCTGCGGCGCCAGGCCGCCGCGGCGGCCGCCGCAATCGATTTCGATATGCAGGGCAAATTCCAAGCCATGCTCGGTCGCCTGATCGGAAACCGCCTGTGCGGCCCACCCATTGTCTGTAATCAAGCCGATTTCGACACCGCTTTCGCTTAAATCGCAAAGGCCCGCCAGTTTGCCCGGCGCGATGCCGACGGCGTACGTGATATCGCCAATGCCATTGTCGATGAAATAACGCGCCTCGGCCAAGGTCGACACGGTAATCCGTGGCGCGACGCCATGGGCCGAGGCGCGCTGCGCCATGGCCTCCAGATTGCCGAGCAGTTTGGGCTTGTTGAGTACCAAACAGGGCGTTGGCAGATCTTGCAGGTTCATCGGCCGGCTCCTGAAACCATTTCGTATGATCGAAATCCATCTTTGCGTCAACGCGCCCCGTTCGGCGGTGCCCAAGAGATCCACTCTAAGCCACCAGTATTAAATACAATTTTCGACAATGTAGAGCGACTAGGTAAGAGTTCTTCAAGGCTTCTCAGGAATAATCGCCACAGTAAAGACACAAAAAACGACACCAACAGGCAGGAGCATAATCATGATGGGCTTGGAACCGGCAGCGTCCGGCGGTGGTGGGCAGATCACCGAGCATGAAAACCCGTTGATCATCGGGTTTGTCGCACTGGTTGCCATCATGGCGCTTTCCGTCCTCGGATTGTCGCTCAGCGAATTTTTCGGTGACATGCCGTTCGAGTTCGCCGGCTCGGTCATGCAGGTCTCCGGGCTCAACCTGCCGAGATAGCGATGGACGGATTTGAGCGCCTGCTTGGCCACATCCTGAAACCGGCGCTGACACCGCTGTTTCCGCAACAGCGCATTTTCGTCGGTTATCTGCTGGTCGCCTTCGTCATCGCCACGGTAATCGTGATCCGGCAAAGCCGGAACCGCGCTTGGCGCGCCGCCGTCGCAAGGCTTTTCGACCGGGCGGTATGGTTCCATCCTTCGGCGCTGGTCGATTACGGCTTTTTTCTGGTCAACCGCGTATCCTTTGGCGTCATTTTCGGTCCGCTCGTGATCGGCGCGGTGGCGGTTGCGTCGATGACGGAGGCCGGGCTCAAAGGCGCCTATGGCGAAGTCGGGCCGGGTTTCACCGTCGATCCGTTGGCCGTTGGATCGTTTACCTTGGCCTCCCTAATCGCCACGGACGGCGCAATTTTCTTGGCGCATTTCCTGCAGCACCGCATTCCGGTTTTGTGGGAGTTCCACAAAGTTCATCATTCGGCCACCGTGCTGACGCCGATTACCCTCTATCGCATGCATCCGATGGACGACCTGTTGAGCGGCACCATCGTCGGCATCGCTACCGGCGCCGTTGCCGGCGTCGCGCACTATATGTTCGCCGGGCCGTTGGTCGCGGTCACCATCGTCGGCCTCAATGCCGGGCTGTTTCTGTTTTACATAGCTGGCTACAATTTACGCCACAGCCACGTCTGGCTGGCCTATCCCCGCTGGCTCAGTCACGTGCTGATCAGTCCGGCCCAGCATCAGATCCACCACAGCCGCCGTCCGTGCCATCACGATCGCAACCTCGGCTTGGTGTTCGCGTTTTGGGACTATTTTGCCGGTACACTTTATGTGCCGCGGCGGCGCGAGCGCTTGGCGTTTGGCTTGGGCGGTGGCGAGGACGCCGATTACGGCACGGTTCTGGCGCTTTATTGGATACCGTTCAAAAAAGCGGCGCGGCTGCTGCTCCCGCGCCGGTGGGCGCGTCCATGAGCGCGCTGCTGAAATGGGTGGCCAGCCTATCGTTAGTCGTCACCACGGCGGCGGCGATTGCCCAGAACCGGACGCTGACGGCACCGGTGCCCGACAATGTCTTCCTTGCCGAATTGACGTGGGTGGAAGCCCGCGCGGCCATTCGCGGCGGCAAGACCACGGCCATCCTGCCGACCGGTGGCGTCGAGCAAAACGGCCCCCACCTCATTCTAGGCAAACACAACCACATCGTTCGCCACACCGCGGGCCGGATCGCCGAGCAGCTCGGCAACGCGCTGGTCGCCCCGGTCGTTGCCTATGTGCCCGAAGGCGATACCGAGCCGCGGAGCGGCCACATGCGCTTCGCCGGTACATTGTCGCTGCCGGCAGCGGTGTTCGAGGCCGTCCTCGAACACGGCGCCCGCAGCCTTAAAGCCCATGGCTTTCGCGTCATCTGTTTTATCGGTGACAGCGGCGGCAATCAGGCGGCGCAAGAGGCAGTGGCGGCGCGGTTAAACAGGGAATGGCAGGGCCAAGGCGTCACCGTGCTGCATGTTGGCGAGTATTATTTCGGCAACGGCCAGGTCGACAGCCTGCGGCACGACGGCGAAACCGACCGCGCCATCGGCGGCCATGCCGGGATCAGGGACAGCTCCGAGATGATGGCCGTGCATCCTTCAGGGGTGCGGATCGATCGCGTAGCGCCGAACGGCGGGATCTACGGTGAAGAGACCGGTGTCAGCGGCGATCCGACGCGGGCCACGGAAATGCGTGGCCTGAAAATGCTGCAATTGAAGATCGATGCCGCACTGCGGCAGATCCGCCGTCATCTCTCGGCCAACGGATAAATTGCTTTATACCAACCTGCGGTGATAGGGACCCATTTGACCGGGATTATTTTGCGCTGTGGCGGCGTCGCGTTGCGCCGTGCGATGTGGGATATGGGATAAGCAGCGCGACGCCGCCACAGCGCAAAAGAACCCGGCCTTCGGTGGGGAAAAATAGCCCAGCCAGTGCGTTACGACGCTTGCCCGATGCGCCGGCATCGCGCTGCGCGCCGTGCCTTCTGGACTGAACTCTTTTTCCTCCATCAAATGGATTCCTATCACCGCAGGTTGGTATTAGCCTTGCGTTGCCTGTCGCGAACCGCAATCCTTGGCGGCGAGGGAGGGCAAGCCGTCCATGGATATCGATACCTTCTACAAAGATCATTGGCGCGACGTCGAGCCTGAACGCTTCGCGGTCTATGAAAAAATCTTTAAATACAGCCCAGCCCACGAACAGCTGTTGGCGCCGGCCGGCTTCGAGGCGGGACAGGTCGTGGTCGATTACGGCTGCGGGCCCGGTGCCATGGCGGTCGAATTGGCGCGCCGGGTCGGCCCGGAGGGCCATGTTCACGGCGTCGACATCAATGCCCAGTTCGTCGCCCGGGCGCGCGAGCGGGCGGAACAGGAAGGCGTTGCCGATCGTGTCACCGTGCACCGGATTGACGCGCACGGCATCCCCTTGGAAGACGCGATCGCCGACCGGGCGTTGTGTAAGAATGTCCTGGAATATGTCGACGACCCGCTGGCGACCTTGGCCGACATCCACCGTGTCTTGAAGCCGGGCGGCAAGGTTCACGCCACCGACAGCGACTGGGGTTTCCTGATTGCCGAACCGCTGAGCGCCGGGGACACCGCCGAGCTGATGGCGGCGGCGAGCCATGCTTTCCGGACCCCGGCCATCGGCCGCAAGCTCTACGGCCTTTGCCGCGCCGCCGGTTTCGGCGACATCGCGGTGCGCGTCGTCGGCATCGCCGACATCAGCGGCGCCCGCGCCGGCATCCTGAACAACATGGCCAACTATGCCCGAGAAGGAGGCACCCTACCGGAGGCCCGCCTCGACCAACTGATGGCGATGATCGAGACGGGCATCGAGGACGGCACCTACATGTTCGTGTTACCGCAGTTCCTGGTCACCGGAACGGCCTGAGGTGAGGGCGAAGAGCCGAGCGTGAATTTTAATGATGAAGTAGGTGGGTTGAAATGGACCCTCGGTCATTAAATGAGGGATAAATATGCAAGAAATAGACAAAGCTGCCGTAAAGGATTGGGCGATCCGAATTGTCGGGCATGTAACCCCGGGTGATGCCTTCGTTGTCGAAGATGCTTTTGATATTGAGGCTGAGGACTGGCACAAGGCTGGATCACAAGACGAAGGACGCTTCGTTGGCGGACTAGAGGCCAGCACCTTTGCGGCCGTGATCGTCCCGTTTCTTCTCGGATTCTTTGGCGACGTCGCTAAGGACATCGTGAAAGATCAAATTAAAATATCCGTGGGGGCACTGATAGAGCGCCAATTGAAACGTAAGACGAGCGGCGATGAAACCGCGCAATTGAAGCGCCAAATCGATACCGCAATTTCCAATAGCCGATTCTCTGACGAGCAAAAACAGACTCTCCGTGCCGGTTTTGAGATTTTGTTCATGAAGCTGGGAACTGCGGATTGACCGCGCAATCAGGGAATGAGCACCCAGCGCTGCTACTCCGTCGGCTCGGCGTGTCAGAGCGTCCCGCCGCCCTGGTGATAATCCTTCTAATCCTCCTGCAGTATCTGTTTCTTGCCAAACTTTGGGAAGGCTATCCAATACGGTGGGTGAACGACGTGATCCATATCAACGTCGTGATCGCGGGCATTGTTTTGTCAGTTCTTGGCGTCTTAACGATAACCGGTATGTCATATTTCCGCTGGTCACGAGCTGACGCAACTGCACGACGCCTTGACAAGCCAGCGACTGACACGTCTTTCGATGCGATACGCTCCTCTCTGGAAAAGCTCACGGAACGGTCGACGCTTAATCAGCAACCTGACCTTTTCTACCACATGAAGGACGCTCTTGCACTTGAGGTTCGCGAGTACGGTGCATATAGCGGGGCCGTTGTTGTCGGCCTACAGCAGCGTGACAAACAGCGGCAAGATCAGCGGTCATTCGAGGCCCAGCTCGGGCATGAGATTTCCCACATTGAGGTCGGCGCAACGCGATTTGAGATAGGAGCACGGCGCCTTATTGCGTTTCACTTCCGCGTATTTTTTCTTCTACTCGTAGTGTTCCTCATGACGTTGGGTTTCATTGATCGACTAGGCATAGGCAGTGAACCCCCAGCGTGGGGTTTCGCGCCGGTATTTGATACTACTATTTATATTGGTCTATCCGTACAGATAACGGTGTTGATCCTCTCAGCCGTAATCGTGTTCGTATACTCATACTTCTTCGTCGTGCGTCGCGAGCACATTCACGATGTTCGGGGCTCTCAACTCGCCAAATCGAACAGCCTCGCGACCTCCGTCTTTGACGAGTCACAATCACCACATCGCAGCAACAGGGTCTATAGCGCCCTCAAAGAGTATTTAGCCCTGCATCCCAACCCGAACGCACGGCGCCGAATTGTACTCCGCCGCGACGTTATTCTCATTTCAGCAGTGACCTACCCCGCAATCGTGTCAGGCATCCAGCCACTCGCCCAACTCCTTACGGCTGGCTGGCGGACCTTTTTTGAGATCGAACAGTATTGGTGGAACCTAGGATTGACCTTTACGACCGGACTGGTGCTGTTCATGGCATTAAGTGCCGATGTCGCCCGCTTTGGGCTAACTGCCCTTGTGAATTCACGGCGGATCGGGCGCCAAATTTCCGTTTATGCGGCAATCGCCGGAATCGGCACGCAGGTGCCTCGCATACTCCTCGAGGTAATCTATGGTTTGAGAAAAGGTTTTCCTGTTGAGATGATCGGCATGCGAATTTGGAACGGTATTCTGACCGGCGGACTAAATTTGATGATCCTAGTAGTGCTCCTTCTAGTCGTTCTCACTTACCTTTCAGCGGTTAGAGCGGCTGCGACCGGAGAGCATGTCTCAGGCCGATGGTTCGCTATCGACACATATTTGAAAGCTTTGTTGGTGTTGGGCGGCTTTGCGGCAGTCAGCCTGAAGAATCCTGGCATCATTACTGGCATTCTTATCGCGCTTTCCATCCTCTTTGTATTCCACCTGTCCTTTTACGTGCTCAGCAATTCCTGCCCAAAGTGCAAGCGACGACGTGTCTCAGCGCTTCTACTAAAATCCCAATGCGTCTGCGGCTACGACCATCTCGTCCAGTTACACCGATGGACAAGAGAGCCATATGAGCACCACATTCAACAAACAGGTTACACCTGCGCAAATTGATCCGTCATTGTCGGAGTGAACCGCGAGCGTCAGTGATGATGAGAAAATGAAGGCGGCGGATCGCGGCGAATGCTCGATGGGCTAGACCAGGCGCCAAAGATCATCGAGTGCGACAAGTTCACAAACGGTGCTGAGGGGAACACCGACAATCAATCCACTGCCTGACGTTCACCGTTGCCAAGATTACTGCATAGCTCTGGGGAGAAACCAATGGCCATGAAACTATCGAACAGGGTCGCGTTGGTGACCGGTGCCGGCCGCGGCATCGGCCGAGCCATCGCGCAAAAGCTGGCCACCGAGGGCGCGGTGGTTGTTGCTAACGATTTGGATGCGGATGCCGTGGCCGAGACCGTCGCCGGGATCACGGCGACCGGCGGCACGGCAGAGGCGGCGGCCGGCGACGTGACCGCGGACGGCTTTGCGGAACAGCTCGTCGACCGGGCGGTCGAGGGTTGTGGCGGGCTGCATATTGTGGTCAACAATGCCGGCTATATCTGGAATGGCGCTATTCATAATCATAGCGACGAACAGTGGGACGCCATGATGGATATCCACGCCAAGGCGCCGTTTCGGATCTTGCGCGCCGCCGGCCGATATTTTCGCCGACAGGTTCCCGAGGAGCGGGCACAAGGCATCGATATCTGCCGCAAAGTGGTGAACATTTCCTCGGTATCCGGTGTCTCCGGCGCCGCGACCCAGGTCAGTTACGCCGCCGGCAAAATGGCCGTGGTCGGCATCACCAACAGCCTGGCCCAGGAATGGGGACGCTGGAACATCACCGTCAATGCGGTGGCCTTCGGGCCGATCGAAACCCGGCTCATCCAAGAGTATGACGAGACGCCGGCGCAAGTAGAAATTTTCGGCCGCCAGCATCGTGTCGGCCTGAGCATCGAACAGCGTCGGGCGGTGACGGCGGCCATTCCGCTCGGCCGCTTCGGCACGCCGGACGACGGCGCCGGCGCGGTTTATCTGCTTTGCCTGCCGGAATCCGATTTCATCAGCGGCCAGACACTAATTTGTGCCGGCGGCGGGCACCTTTGATTAGAAACGCGATTGATCACATTCTCTGTTTGCGAGTATGTTTGGGATCGCAAAAATTCATTTGAACAGATGGAGAAGCTCAGTGCGTTTCAATTCTTTCGCGAAAGCCAGCCTGTGTGCCGTGGCGTTCACGTTCTTGGCCTTGTCAGGTGCCGAGGCCGGTAAGAACACGTTGAATATCGATTTCGACAAATGCGGCCAGGCGGCGTTCGATCACCTCGGCCAATTTGGCGTCAAGAATGACGACGTCGAAAGCTTCAACTTTGTCGAGGTCGCGGAAGGCGGCGGCGGCAAAGGCGGCGGCGGCTTTATTCGCATCGTCGGCATCGAATATTGGATCAAGGTCAAGCAGTGCGAAAACGGCGCGGTCATCGTCGAAACAAACGAGCAATGTGCCGTGCGACAAGCCTATAGCCGCCGCGGCTGCAAGATCGAGGGTTTGAAGAGCTTCCGGTAATTCTGTCCTACTGCCGCCGCTCTCGCCAAGTAAACGGGCCGGCGGCTTCGTAGAGCCAAGGATACTGATTGACCATCTTACGGGTTTGGGTCGTGCGGTGAGCGAGCAAGGCGATCACCATCAAAACGGCGCCGTCAACCAAGTAACCTGGGACAGACAGCAACACCCCATCGAACAAGGCAAAGACCAAGAACCGTTCGGCGCAGGTAAGCAGTGCGGTGTAGAAAACCGTGAGCCAAATCGAGCGCCAGGTCGACGCCAAGGCTTGGCCGATCAAAAAAGCCGCGCCGCCGCCGATGACAACGGTCATGCCGATGAAGACCCAGATGTCGTTGCCGATGAGCGCTTGCATGATCCCGTTCTTCCTTCGTCGTGTGATTACTCAGTGGCCGCCTTCCAAGTAGGCGGCGCGGACTTCCGGGTTGGCCAGCAATTCGTCGCCCCGACCCGACAGCAACACCCGGCCGTTGACCAGTACGTAGCCGCGATGTGCCAGACGGAGCGCGTGATAGGCGTTTTGCTCGACCAAAAAAATGGTCATCTTGTCTTCTTCGTTGATCTGCCGGATCGCGGTGAAGATCTGCTTGACCATGATCGGTGCCAAACCAAGAGACGGCTCATCGAGCAACAGCAGCCTGGGGCTTGCCATCAAGGCCCGGGCGATGGCCAGCATCTGCTGCTCGCCGCCGGACAACGTGCCGCCGCGTTGACTGCGGCGTTCGTCGAGGCGCGGGAACAGACCGTAGACCTTGGCTAAGTTCTGCTCGAACAATGCCGGATCCGTGGTCATGGCGCCCATCTGCAAATTCTCAAGAACCGTCATCCGGGAAAATATGCGCCGGCCTTCGGGCGCGTGGGCAACGCCGGACCGGATGATTTCGAAGGTTGGCCGGCGGGTGATATCTTCGCCGTCGAACATGACCTGGCCGCGGGCGGCCTGTGGATTGCCGCAGACGGTCATCAGCAAGGTCGATTTACCGGCGCCGTTGGCGCCGATCAAGGTGACGATTTCACCGTCGCCAACCTCCAGATCGACACCGTGCAAGGCCTGAATGTTGCCATAGAAAGTCTCAACGCCACTGACGCTGAGCAGCGCGGTCATGACCGGTCCTCCCGGTCGCTGCCGTCGACACCGAGATCTTCGGCAACCTCGGGCGGCAGGTCCTCGTCTTCCTCTTCGCCGAGATAGGCACGGATCACGTTCGGATCGTTGCGCACGGCTTCCGGCGTGCCGTCGGCGATCTTGGCGCCGTGATCGAGCACCACGATGTGGTCGGAAATGCCCATGACCACGTTCATGTCATGCTCGATCAGCAGCACGCCGATGTCGTGGCTGTCGCGAATGTAGAGCAGCAAGGTGTTGAGTTCGGCGGTCTCGCGCGGGTTCAAGCCGGCGGCGGGCTCGTCCAGGCAAAGCAGTACCGGATCGATGCACATGGCGCGGGCGATCTCGAGGCGCCGCTGGGCGCCATACGGCAGGCTGCTGGCAGTGTCGTCGGCGCGGTCGGTCAGGCCGACATGGTCGAGCCAATAGCGTGCCTTTTCGACCGCCGCCGCCTCGGCACGGCGATAGACACCGAGGCCGAGCAGGCCGGCCAGAGAATAGCCTGACGCCCGCATCAGGCGGTTGTGCTGCGCCACGACCAGATTCTCCAAGACGGACATGGCACCGAACAGCCGGATATTCTGGAAGGTGCGAGCGACGCCGGCGGTTTGCGCGATGCGGTAGTCTTCCATCTGCTCCAGCAGAAAGCGCCGATCGCCGCTATCCAACGTCAGGCGTCCGATCGTCGGTTTGTAGAAGCCGGTCAGGCAATTGAACACGGTCGTCTTGCCGGCGCCGTTGGGGCCGATGATGGCGGTGATTTCCCGATTGGCGGCAACCATGGAGAAATCGTCGATGGCAAGCAGGCCGCCGAAGCGCATGGTCAGATGATCGACCGTCAGCAGGGCATGGCCCGGAGCCGCGGCGGCCGTGGCTTGGGGCGCGGCGCTCATGGCGGGCCTCCGCCGCCGGCCGGCAGCCGGATCGTTGGCTCGCGACTGGCCAACAGGCCGCGCGGTTTCCAAATCATAATCAACACCATGGCGAGGCCAAATGTCAGCATGCGGTACTCGGCCAGTTCACGGAACAGTTCGGTGCCGCCGATCAACAATGTCGCGGCAATGACCACGCCGATTTGGCTGCCCAAGCCGCCCAACACGACGATCGCCAGGATCACGGCGGATTCGATGAAGGTGAAGCTTTCCGGGCTGATGAAGCCTTGACGGGTCGCGAAGAAGGAGCCGGCGAAGCCGCCGAACATGGCGCCGATGGCAAAGGCGGTGAGCTTGGTGTTGGTCGGGTTGATGCCGAGCGAGCGGCTGGCGATCTCGTCTTCGCGCAGCGCCTCCCACGCCCGGCCGATCGGCAGCTTGCGGATCCTCGTGGTGAAGGCGTTGGTGACCAGCGCCAGTATCAGAATCAAATAATAGAGAAATATGATGCGCTGCATCGATGAGTATTCGAGGTTGAAGAAAGTATGGAAGGTTTCCACGCCTTCCGGCGGTCTTCGCTTGAAGGGCAGGCCGAAAAAGCTTGGCCGCGGAATGCCGGAAAGGCCGTCGGGCCCACGCGTCAGGTCATACCAATTCAACAGGATAATCCGCACCATCTCACCAAAGCCCAGCGTGACGATGGCCAAATAGTCACCGCGCAGGCGCAGCACCGGGAAGCCCAGCAAGACCCCAAAAAACGCTGCGAAAACACCGGCCAACGGCAGACAGATCCAAAAATTCCAATCGAAGAATTGCGCCAGCAAGGCATAGGAATAAGCGCCGACCGCGTAGAAGGCGACATAGCCAAGGTCGAGCAGCCCGGCCAGTCCAACGACGATGTTGAGGCCCCAGCCGAGCATCACATAGGTCAGCACCAGAATGCCGACATCCATGACGTAGCGGCTCGAAGAAGGCAGCCATGGCAGGATCACGGCAAATAGAACGCAGGCCGGCACCAAAAGTTTGGTATAGGGCGCGAAGCCGTCCGTGAGCCGCTCAAAGAACGGCGTCGCCTCTTTGGCACCAGCACTTGCCCGTCGCCGGTCCCACCAAAAGTTCAGCAGCAAGCGGCCGATGAAGACGCCGCCGACGGCGATCGCGACCAGGCCCCAATGGGTCTCGATGGTGAGGCCGAACTCCACGGGGATGGTTTTCAAACCGATAATCGGGACCGCTAAGGCGCCGGCAACGAAAGCGGCGGCCAGGCTGTCCTTCAAGGCGGCGGTGACATCGAACGGCGCCGGCCCTTCGCGGCCGGCGGCGGCGGCTGACGATCCCGCGGTCACCGCGTCAGACCTTCTCGACTTCGGGCTTACCGAGCAAGCCGGTCGGCCGGAATATCAGCACCAGGACGAGGATCGAGAAGGCAGCGACGTCCTTATATTCGATGGTGAAGTAGGCCGACCAGAAGGTTTCGATCAGGCCGATCAACAACCCGCCAAGCATGGCGCCGGGCAGCGAGCCGATGCCGCCCAAGACGGCGGCCGTGAAAGCCTTGATGCCGGCCAGGAAGCCGATGTAGAAATCGATGACGCCGTAGTAGAGCAGGAACATGACGCCGGCGACGGCAGCCAGCGCCGCGCCCATGACGAAGGTGAGCGAAATCGTGCGATCGACATTGATGCCGAGCAGTGACGCCATCTTCAGGTCCTGTTCGCAGGCGCGCTGTGTGCGGCCAAGTGCGGTCTTAGCGATCAATAGCGAAAACCCTGCCATCAACAACACGGTGACGACGACGATGACGATCTGCAGATAGCCGAGGGTGACGGTGAAATGGCCGGCTTCCATGATGGTGAAACTGCCGGACACCATTGGCTGCATCGGTTTGACGCGGGCGCCTTGGGCAATCTGTACGTAGTTTTGCAAAAAAATGGACATGCCTATCGCCGAGATCAACGGCGCCAAGCGGAACGAACCACGCAGCGGCCGGTAGGCCAAGCGCTCGACGGTCCAGCCGTAGGCGGCGGTTAGCACCATGGTGACGACCAAAGTCAACAGTAAGGCGAACGGCACCCAGGTCAGGCCGGTCAACCCCAATACGATAAACGAAATGAGCGCGACGAAAGCACCGATCATGAACACATCGCCATGGGCAAAATTGATCATGCCGATGATGCCATAGACCATGGTATAGCCGATCGCGATCAGACCATAGATGGACCCGAGCGTCAGGCCGTTAATCAATTGCTGGACAAAATATTCCATGCCTTGCCTCCCCAAGGGGCGCCCGTGCGGCGAGACTGTTGTGGCGCAAAGTGCGACCCGGCCCCGTGTTTCCGACCGCCGGCATCTCGGCGATGCGGAGCGGTTGAAACACGGAAACCGGGTCGATGATCGGTGTTAAACGACAGACACGACGTTAGTTCAGGTAATCGTATTTGCCGCCGTTCCATTCATAGAACACATAGCCGGGCAGGGTGACGTCGCCCTTGTCGTTAAAGCTCAGCTGGCCGAGTACGGTCTCGAACTTGGCACTGTTCATCACCTTCAGGACTTTGTCCAAGTCGGTCGAGCCGGCCTTGGTCGCGGCCTGGGCGAAAACTTGAATCGCCGCGTAGGTGTACAGCACATAGCCTTCCGGTTCGATGCCTTTGGCACGGAACTTCTTGACGATGCCCGCGACACCCGGGTTCTTACGTGGGTCGGGGCTGAAGGTCATCAGCGTGCCTTGGCCGGCGTCGCCGGTGATCGCCCAATATTCCGAAGTGACCAGCGCATCGCCGGAGACCAATTGGGTCTTCATGCCTTGGTCGCGCATCTGCCGCACCATCAAGCCGGCCTCGGTGTGGTAGCCGCCGACATACAGCACGTCGATGGCGTCTTTCTTGAGCTTCGATACTAGCGCCGAGTAGTCCTTTTCACCGGCAGTGTAGGCTTCGTAGAGGGTTTCCTTCTTGCCGGCCTTGTTCATGGCCGATCTGGTTTCGTCAGCCAGGCCTTTGCCGTAGGCGGTCTTGTCATGAACGATGGCGATGTTCTTGTCGCCATATTTGGATGCCAGGAAAGCGCCGGCCACCATGCCTTGCTGGTCATCACGACCGCAGACACGGAATACGTTGGCGCCGCCCTCGTCAGTGAGCTTCGGATTGGTCGAAGCCGGCGAGACTTGCAGCACGTCTTCTTCTTCATAGACCTTGGACGCCGGGATCGACGACCCTGAGCAGAAATGCCCGGCCATGAAGACGACGTTGCTGCTGACCATTTCATTGGCCACGGCGACGGCTTGCTTGGGGTCGCAGGCGTCGTCGCCGATCTTCAGCGCGAGTTTTTGGCCCAGCACGCCGCCGGCGGCGTTGATATCGGCCACCGCCTGTTCGGCGCCGGCCTTCATTTGTGCGCCGAAACTCGCATATTGGCCGGTCATCGGGCCGGCCGTGGCGATCGAGATGTCGGCTTGCGCGCTGCCGGCGCCCATCGCCAGCATTGCCGCCGATACGGCGAATAATGTACCCAGTTTTTTCATGATAACACTCCCTCTCATAGGATCGAATCCGACCAGTTTTAAGTCATATGACCCGCACGGAAATCGGCCGCCGGTCGGACTCTAACAAGATCTACGCATGGCGCGGCAGGATTTCGGCTGTGCAGGGCGGTGTAAGCGGGAAGGGCGTGAAGGCGTTCGTCCGTCGCCGATGCGTGCATCGGCACCGGACTAAAAGCAAATCCGGGACACAGTATCGTCATATGCGCTTAAGCCCCAACAATCGCAGTTTCACGCGGTTCGCGACGGCGCAATACCGGCACCCCGCGACCTTATCCCAAGTTGTCCCCGCCGGGAGTGTAACGGATCGGAATCAACCCGTATAGACAAGATCGGCATGGTGGCGCGATCCATCCTACCGCGTTGATCGACGCGGTAGTTCATCAGGGGTTTTCGAGAACATAAGCAAAGTAGGGACACGTCGTGAAGACGCTGTCGTCGGCAATGGCCAGGTGCAGGGTGACCGCGGTTTAGGGGCCGTCGTTCCGATCCGCGTCCTCAGCGAGGCGCCGGGCGAAACGGCCGCCGGCAATGAAACCGGCGACGGCGCCGAGTAGGGCGAACACACCAATGCCAATGAAATCGCCGCCGGGGGCGGCGATGCCGATAGTCGAGCCGAGGTAGCCGCCGAACAAGGCGCCAACGACTGCGAAAATCGCGGCATAAAGCGTTGTCTTGTTTGCCGGGGCGTCCGCCATCGGTCTCCTGCCTGAAATCCAGAGCGACAGCTTAATGCCGGGCCGACGGTTGCAACACTCCAAAGTGACGAAGCCGGTCGCAAACGCCGACCTTGGGCAGCGACATTGACCCAAATCAATGCAGGTTGACGGCAAGGACAGGTCTATTCGGGCGGTGGATTCTGTTCCGGAGATGACAAATGGCAAACAGCGGCGGCATAAACGGAGACGTAACACCTTTCTATGATAAGGCCACGGGCACGATCACCTATGTCGTGGCGGACCCGTCCAGCAAAAGCTGTGCCGTTATCGATCCGGTGCTGGATTACGACGCCAAATCCGGTCGGACGTCGACCGACAGCGTCGAACGCGTCGGCGATTTTATCCGGCAACAAGGGTTGGCGGTCGCGTTGATTCTCGAGACCCATGTCCACGCCGACCACATGACCGGCGCCCGTCACGTGCAGGCCAATTTCGGCGGCAAGCGCGGCATTGGTTCAGAAATCGTGGCCGTGCAGCAGACCTTCGCGGCGGTCTTCAATCTGAGTGCCGCGATCGCCGCCGACGGATCGGAGTTCGATTATGTATTCAAGGATGAAGCGCGCGTCCCGTTGGGTGAATTGGAGCTGGAGGTTCTCCATACACCCGGTCACACGCCGGCCTGTGTTTGCTACCGGGTAGGCGACGCCGTCTTCACCGGCGATACTGTCTTCATGCCGGATTTCGGCACCGCGCGGTGCGACTTCCCCGGCGGCGATGCACGCACCCTCTATGCGTCGATCCGACGCATCCTGAGCCTGGCCGAAGACACCCGTGTCTTCGTCGGCCACGATTACGGCAGGGAAAACAGAGCGCCGGCATGGGAAACTACAATCGCCGCGGAGCGGGCGACAAACATCCACGTTGGCGACGCGGTCACCGAGGATGATTTCGTCCAAATGCGCGAGAAGCGTGACGCCGAATTGGCCTACCCGAACCTGATCCTGCCGTCGATACAGGTCAACATCAGGGGCGGCGCCTTCCCGGAGCCGGAGGCGAACGGTGTTTCGTATCTGAAAATCCCGTTGAACGCCGTGTAGAGTCCTGGTTTTCTCGCGCCGGCCCTACGTTTGTCGGCTCCGAAACGGCCTGCGTTTCCATGATCGTGCTGGCACCGACGACAGCCGTGTCACGTTCGAGATATTCGTTCAGGGCTGTTACCAGACGACCCGTGTTCGGCCCGGTGCCACTATCATCGATTTCGGCGCGAATATCGGACTTTTCAACCTGTTGGCCGCATAAAATGCGGCCAACAGGTTGGCTTTCGAGCCCGAACCGGAGAACTTCGCCATCCTGCAGAAGAATTGTCGGTTGAACGAAACGCACAATGTCACGGCCCGACAGCTGGCGGTGTCCGGCACAAGCAGTGTGTCGCGCCTGTATTTGCCCGACGAAATGGTTTTACCGGTCGACACAGCCTTTTGCCGGGCCGGGGTTCTCGCACCGTCGAAGTGCCCTGTGTAACGCTTGACGAAGTCGTGGCAAACGGCGGGCATGATGATAAAGATCGATTGCGAGGGCTCTGAATACGGTATTCTATTTGGGATACGTATTGAGACGCTAGATCGTGCGCGGCAAGTCATTGTCGAATGCGGAAAATTCGGTGGTGGCCCGAAGTATTCCCAAGCAGAACTAGAAACATATCTCAACAGTATCGGTTTCTTGACCAAATCTCACAATAGAATTTTATATGTATCAAAGCCCGACGTAGGATGAACCGAGGGCTCTAGTGGTATTGCCAATCTGAGGTGGACGAGTTGAACGCTGGCGGATGGGGTGGGATGATCATGGCGTCACCTTAGCAAAGCCGCCAAACTGTCCAACATAATGGGACCGGCTCAGAGGCACCTTGTTAGAGATCGGCCAGAGCTACTCAAATTGAAGCCACCAGAATGCACCAGAGCCCTTATTTTGGGTCTATAGCGATTAACGAACCACAACTCGGTTTCGTACTTGACCTTGTGAGCATCTGAACCAATGCATCTAACCGCACGGAGCCGCTGCATTTGTTAGCCTTCAGACTGCCACAAATACTTCAGATCCAAGCCCGAATATCCCACTTTTGGAATCTCTTTGAATAGTGTCGACGCCCTTAGCGCGAATAGCCAACCGCGTCGGCAAATACAATCGCTGCCAGTCTGCGTTCTGTTTCCGCGGACATGTTCGAAGTCTAGCGAACGCGCGAAGCTATCGGTACTGCATTTTCGGACCAGTACAGTCTTGGGTATGATTCAGACGAGCCGCGGCCGCTCGTTCCAGGGTCGGCAATAGCGTCGATAGCCTACTAATGGCATGAAGGTCGATTCTTTAGCGAAGTGGCAACAACAGCGAATGTCTAAACGGCGATCATGGTGGTTAGGTCGATAATTTAATATCCATCGAGCGGTCTGGCCATGACTTGGCGACCCTTGAACTGCGGAAATCGAGCGCGCTTTTTAGCACAGTCGCCGCAATCGCAAAACGGTCGCCAGTCGCGAGACGATCACTGGGGCGGCTGGAACGGCTTCTCGAGGCCATCATCCGAAGCAAGCATGGGCTTATTGGCCTTTTCTTGCCATTCGGGCCAATCGTCGTTCATCTTCTCCAGAATATCGGCCATATTTTCACTGGCCCATTCTTTCGCCGTATCAAGATTTTCGACCCAACGTGTGTCTTTGTACCAACCGGCAAACTCCGCTGATTGCAGATCCTCTTTGTGAATTGCGCGCAATGAAAAGCGAGCTTTCCAGAGGCCCATTCTCGGCGTCACTAGGGAATAATAGACCTTGCCCGAATCCAGTGTGCCACCCATGAAGTCAGCACTTTCACCGATGACCATGAAGCGTTTCTCGCCAGAGTCCGTATAGTGCGCGACTTTGGTCTTCGCCGAGACAATACCTAAAAACACAGGCTTGTCGTCGACGATTTCAAACACAGACGATTGAACCGCGAAACCCAAACCAGACGGCCGCATGAATACAACAAGAGCTTTGTCAGCTTGCGTATTGTAATTCGCCTTCTCCGGCGCGATGTCGCGCATTAATTCACTGCTACCGGCACAGGCACTGAGCAGCAGCAAGGATAACAAAGTCAGCAGGTTGATGGTTTTATCGGTAGAACGGAGCATTATCTTTCGAAGCTTTCCTATTGCGTGCAGAATTTTCGGAAATATCGTCGTCGGAAATTCGAATTCTGTTGCAGTATGCGGCCGAGAATCACGATTCTATTCACGGAAAACCTTTACCACCGAGCATCAGTCCATGCAAACAGCATCTTTAATCCGACATCCCCCAGATTAGTTGCCGATGACGGAGTTTGGTCGAACTTTGCATGAAACCCAATTCGACTTTGGTACAGCTTTGCCGAAAGCCGACCCCTCGCTCAAATGAGCGCAGCGCTTTCCGTCGTCGTTGATGATTTCTGCTACCAAATTGCGGCAAACGCCCGAATTCTAACCAAATGATGGCATGTCTTATCGTGGTGCGTATTGCGCGGCATCCGTCAACAGCGATAGAATGTAATTTGAGATTACGTTGATGGTGCGGACGGCGCCCTGAGCGGCATCAACTGTGCCATGATGGTCGTTGTCAAAACGTGTCGTCAAAGGAGCACCGTCCATGAAAAATTCTACAGCAAACACATTGCAGTGACAGATTACGGTGACACTCCACTAAATAGGATCTTGGTTAAGCGGTGCGTTACCGAAAATAGGCGTTACGCAAAAGAATTGTGTTCGCCGGTACGTCCGGTTCTAGTGTCAGGCGCGCGACGACGGCACCGTTGCCGGGTCGGACACTTTCGATATTGGCGGATGGGGTGGGATTCGAACCCACGAGACGGTTGCCCGCCTGCCGGTTTTCAAGACCGATTTGCGTGTTTGATATTGCCCATGTAACGATGTCTGGCCAACGAAAATTCGCGGATTTCTGCCAATGGCGCCGCATAGCGCACATAGAGACAATAGGGTGTTACCAGGAAAACGCGGGGAAGTGTGTCAGATCAGTGTCAGATCGACCCTGATGATAGTATGATAACAGTATTAATCGGAGCTACCAGGATCACGGGAAAGGCGCTTCATACGGAATAGCGGCCGCCGTTACCGTTGATCCTCGACGGCTGGATATGATGGTCCTAACGCAAACAAGGCGCCACACTTCTGCGAATAACTTTAATGGGCGGAGCCGATCGGCGCGTCAGCTGCCGTCTAAAGTCGTTTGCGCAGACCGTCCGAAACCGACAGGCATCACCGGGCCGGCTAACGCTGATCACAGTCGGAACCGGTTGCGCAGCGCCAGGCCGATTAGGAAGATGAATACAGCGGCGAGCAGGCCTTCGATGATGCCCAGCGCGTCGACCCAGGCGGGAACGCCGTCGGGGAAATCCGCCTTCGGAAATAGCTTATCCTTCCGAGCGATCGCCGCCCTGGAACCGCCGATGAAAGGCAAGAGGTTGCCGGCCGACACAAGAACGGCGTCACCGGCGTGCGGGTGCAACGGTGCGAATATGCTGCCGTCCTGGTGCAAAAATTGTGCGCACAAGAGCCACAAAATAATCAGGCACCAAAACGGTCGCTGAACGCTGCGGCCGAAGTCGCTTAGCCAGTGATAAAGATAGTTGGGGATCAGCATAATTCCTGTCGTCTCGTGAAAACGCTCTGTACGGAATTCATCGGCAAGAAAGGCCAGCTCTCGCTTGTGATCTTTAGCGTCGATAGCCAATTGCTTTAGACGACGTAGTTTGTCGGCAGCTTCCGGATCAGTCGCTTGCCGAAATGCCACCCACTTGGGTTCCGTCGCATAACGCACTTGCATGCCGTGCAAAGTAATATGTGCCTTTGTGATCGTCTGCCTTAGATCTGGTGCGTTGCGGAAGCTTGACCCACCGAGTGAAATGCGCCCATCAAACGTACTGCCATTGAAGTCTGCGTTGCCTCCAAAATTGGAGTGCTCGAACCCGGCACGACCAGTGAACTTGGCGCCGTTGAAATCTGTAACGGCAACGAAGTCTGATCGGTCGAAACTCGCGCCTCTGGTGAACTCCGTGCGAACAAATATCGCTTTACCGCCGAACTTGGCGTCCTCGAATAACGCGTCACCGTCGAACTTGGCGTCACTGAAGTACCCTTCATCCCCGAACTTGGCGTCCTTGAATAATGCGTCACCGCCGAACTTGGCGTACCCGAAGGACGAGGCACCGTCGAACTCGGATTTCCAGAAGGACGCGTTACCGTCGAACTTGGTGTACCCGAAGAACGTGACACTGCCGAACTTGGCACCACTGAAGTATCCTTCACCGCCGAATTTGGCATTCTCGAATACCGCGTCACCGCCGATCTCGGCGTTCCCGAAAGACGCGTAACCGTCGATCTCGGAGTTCCCGAAGGACGCACGACCGCCGAACTTGGTGCGCGTGAAGAACGCGTCACCTCCGAACTTGGCGTACTCGAAGTACCCTTCACCGTCGATCTTGGCGTCCTCGAAGTGCGCGTCACCGCCGATCTTGGCGTTCCCGAAGGACGCGCCACCGCCGAATTCGGCGTCCTCGAATTGCGCGTCACCGTCGAAATTGGCGTTTTCGAAGTGCGCGTCACCGCCGAACTTGGCGTCCTCAAACAGCGCTTTCCCGCCGAACCTAGCTTTACGAAAGACGACATTACCGGGAAATTGAAACCCTTGGAAGTTGATAGCTTCATTGGCTTCATCGGTGAAATCGACGTCCGAAAAATCAACTGCTGCCCCTTCACTCTGACCAGCCCACATATTCCATGTTTCCCTGCCTCGCCGGGCAAGTTGGAGCGCAGACTTGCAGTCCAAATCAGGCGGTTTCCAGTCGCTATCCTTAGCCATCCCCTCAACGCTATCTCCGCCCGCGTACCGTGTCGAGAGCGAGACATGCAACCATCACCGACGTTCATTCAACAAAAAAAATATTCGCCGCCACAGGATCGCGCGTTGGCGCTCCGCTACGGCTCCGTGATCGACGCCTAGGCTTGTATTGTCCCTCCTCCACCGGCGCAGCTTCAACTCCCCCCACTGCCGGATTTGTCGGCTTGAGCACGGCGCGATAGGCTTGAGCTGTCTTTGGATCAAAAGGGGCAATCAACAATGATCTACGCCACAACCGATCTCGACCAACAAGACCGCATCCAGGTCGGCGCCGACATCCGCGCCTTCACCGATCGCCCGACCGCCGAAGCATGGCTTTTGGAAAACGCCCGCCCGGAGCCTAGCCATGCGATCCACATTGTCGCTGGTCAGTACGGCGTTGGCCGGGGTTGGATAACCCTGTCCGACGACGACATCGAGGCGCGTGGAGGGGCATACGCCGACGCCATCCGGCCGTTCCGGCTTGATAGCGATGATTTCCAGTTGGGTGACGTTTGGGATTTCGGGGGTGATGACGGCCAATATTGGGTTCAGCCGCACCACGATGTCCTAATCGCAATCAGCCGGCCGACCGGCGCGCGGCGCTACACGGTCGAAGTCCTGGACGACGAGCCCGGCGACACCTCGGCCGAGTTGCGGCAAACGATCACTGTTGCCGGTCCCCATTCACCAGCGGAGGCCGCACGGATCGCCCTCGCCGAGGCATGGCGCGATCCAGCCGGCGAGGAAGAACTGTTGCGGATTTGGGCGCATGTGGTTGACGAGAAGGGGCTGACAGCCGCCGCGGTGTCCATGCATCGTAGCGAAGCGGGTAATGATCTCCGACTAGGCTAAAGTTATGACCAATAACATTGCAGAACCTGAAACACTAAGCGTACGTGCAAACACTAGAATATTGACCATCGGCGAAGGGGAAAATTTCGGCAGTGAGACTTTGACCTTTGAAGGCTCCATCTATGGTTTGGGTTCCGATGACGAGCTGTCAAACCGATGGGGGAAGGCAAGCGTGACGCTGGTCGTCGGGTATAGGATGGATCCAGAATTCTATGGGGGAATTTGGGCTTCCGTGAACGCTGACGCGCAAAATACGATCGGGCGGCTGGCCGTCACCATGGACGAAGAGCATTTCGTCACCACGACCGTGTCGGACGAAAAGTTCGATGCCATTCGGCAAGAGACGATGCACTTGTCGCCGGATACGACACCCATAACGATCGACATTGAGGTTTGTGCTCGGAGCGTGTCGGACTGGGGCGGGCCGCTTGGACGGGGTGTTTACCCCGTGTTGGATTGGCGGCTAACCGTTCGATAGCGGGCCGCGTCGCAGTGTTCAAGCTTAGTCCGCCGGAAGTTCAGACCTTCACACCGGCGCTTTGCGACGCGCCAACAACGGCCATTCTCGCCGCCTTCGGTGATGGATGATGCGGCGGTTCGGGTTCAGGACGCTTGGATCGGACGTTTAGGCCGGCCCACTGAACATAGGTGGCGAAAAATGTCATACATTCCGTTGAACCTGCCGGAAACACTCCCGCCCGTTGTCGAAGGCGTCATACGCCATGGTGTCGAACCGCTGTTGCGGGATGTCCATTGGATGTTGGCGACGGTCATTCATGATCATTCGCAAAATGCGATGCGCCGACAGTTGCAGATACCCATCGCATTAACGCTGTTAGCGGCAGTCGCGGGCGTTTCGACGCAATTGTATCAGGCGTCTGGAAATACCGGCCTTCGGTTCAAGAATTGCCTTAAGGACTATTATCCATGGGATATCGATACGCCGTCGCAGGTGCCTCATGATGAGGCGGCAAACTTATTGTATGACGCGTTTAGAACGCCGGTCGTTCATTTTCTGGGAAAGGGCGACAAAGGACGACCCCCTATTAAATTCGGACAAATCTTCAGAGGCACAGACGACGCGGAAGCGAGGGTCGAAGAATTGGAGCGCGGTAGCGGCCGGCCGACGAACAAATCCTTCCTGGTCATCGAACCGGACCGATACGTCCTTTGGCTCGACCCGTTCTATTGGGGCGGTCGAAAGCTTGTGGAACGCTGGGCACAAAACGACGCGCAAGTGGTTGCCGCCGACAAGAAGCATTCCAAAAAAGAGCCGTGAGGGGGCGTCAGGATACAGCGCACGGCGCGAAGCGCCGCTCGCACAATCTTGGTGGAAAAATATTGCCGAGAATTTTTCCATCTCGCGCCTATGGACGCTGACAATGCAACCCCCGCCGCTTACGGCAAGTGGGGGGGTACGCGGATCGTATTCATGCGTTCTGAACGGCTCCGGCGGAAGGCTGGTTTTAAAGCGAATGCGGCCCGTCAGTGGCCGATTTGCGTTTAGAGGGTTATTTGCTGTAAGCAGCCACTACGGCCGTCGTTGGCGCTTACGTCACCAGCGTTTCAGTGTTTGTGCGGTAATCGCCGCGACCCATGCCGATGCCGTTGCCAAGTTTGGCGATCGTGCGCGGCCGGCTTTTTTGCGGGCTGAAATCATTTTCCGTTCATGCTGGGTGACAATCGCCGTCACTCCGATCGGCATGGTGTGAATTTCCGGCAGATCGACGTGTCCGAATTTGACGCCGTTTTCGCGTGGGTCAAGAAGCAATGACGGCGTAGTGGTTGACGCGGACCAATTCGCGATGATCAGGGTCGCGTCGCGGGCGCGCCAAGTCGCCTGGGCTATTTCCGGTTCCGGCCGATCGTTGCGCTCGGCGGTTTCGGTTTCGACATGTTCGGCGACCGGCTCCCGGTCGTCGTCGCCTAGGTGTTCGTCGACGGCCGCGCGCCGCACCGCGATGCGATAAACGCCTGGGCCAAATTTGGCCGCTGAGCCGCGCTGCGAAGCCCGCGGGTATCTCGGGGCCTTATTGCGGCGCAGCGGCTGATGGGCCGGATTTTCGGCCGACCCGGCACAGCTTGGCCAAGCCTCCGGGTGGGCGGTGAATTACCGCCATGGACATCCTCATCGATATCGACGGCACAATCGCTGACAACTTCCACCGCCTGCACTTCATCCAAGGCCCACGGAAAGACTGGCCGGCGTTCTTCGACGCCATGGGTGGAGATGATCCGATCCCGGAAATGGTGGCGCTGGTCAAAGCGCTGAACCAGGCCAAAGGCGTGTGTCTGGTCTACGTCACCGGCCGGCCGGATAGTCACAGGCGGCAGACCGAATACTGGTTCGCCGATCATATGAGCGCCGCCTGGACCAGGCTTCCGTTCATGCGCAAAGCCCAGGATTACCGGCCGGATCATGCGGTCAAGGCGGAGATCTTGAAAGGGCTTCGTGAGCGAGGCTACGACCCGAAGATCGCCATCGACGACCGAGATCAAGTGGTCCAAATGTGGCGTCGAGCCGGGCTCCGGTGCCTGCAATGCGCGCCGGGTGACATTTGATACGGGGTTTTGGGATGACTAAACGCTTGATATCTTGTGGAGTAACTGTTTATGACAAAAATCACCGTTTTTGGCCACGGCTTCTGCGAACAATCTTCAATTTCAGCTGCTGGGGTTTTATGGCGCCGCCACTACCCTTGAGCAAAGATGACGCTCAAACATTCATAAGATAGTGTTGGCGCGTAATAGTTCATGGAATTTGTGCCTGCATAAACAATGATTGCGCAGGTAACCGGGAGAGGGAGAGGGCGATGACACGCTTGGTTATTGGATTGACGGTGACAGTCCTTGCTTGGAATCTGGCAGTAAAGGAATCTCGGTCTGAAGGCTTATGGCACCGCGTCGAGGATAAAACCAATTGCGTCAGCTGGATAGACGCCCCTTTGGAAAACCTAACTATGACATGGACAGGTGTTTGCGAGCGCGGCAAGACAAGCGGCCAGGGCAGCATCGTCTGGAGGTTCAAAAAGGAGGGAGTGTGGGTGGAAAGCTATTTTACGGGCAATATGGAGGCCGGCAAAATAGAAGGCAGCGGTCGGCTCAAAAGTCGAAAAGGCTGGATATACGAAGGCGGGTTTAAAAATCATGCGCCGAGTGGGTATGGAGAGATGGTCTGGCCGACCGGATCGTCTTACAAGGGTCAGTGGAACGGATGGAACCGGCACGGACACGGAACACTGGTATATGGAAATACAGGTCTGAAATTCGTAGGAGAATTCCGAAGCGGCAAAAAGCACGGAAATGGCGTAGCAACCAGTGTAGGCGGGTCCAAATTTGTTGGGGATTATGTTAATGATCGTGCGGAAGGTCCGGGAATTTTTACCCTGAAGAACGGCGAACAATGCGAAGGCATTTTTCACAATGGTGAAATGGTTGGAAGGGGTACAGGAAAGTTGCATGGAAAAACATTCAGGTGTCGTATCGACATTAAAAATGACGAAATTGTCTACTCTGAGTAGCGCGCCCCATCGGCTCTCATAATATTTTCCATAAGACACCTTATACGACAATAAATAGTTGACTTAGATTGTTTTTCTAATATCAAGTTACACCTCTTGCGTCCACCCCTTTTCGATGCGTGTCAACTTCCTGCAATGGTGGACGCCCATACCAACACAATAGCTGCAGCGATCGACGGTAGTTTTGATACCGGTTTTTGTCCGTCACGAAAATCACCGTTTTTGGCCATCTGCAGTATCCGACACAGCGACGGCTTGTTACCCGTCTTCACAGGTCAACTGCGAACGCTTGAACTGATCGACAACGTTCAACTTTCGAACAAAGCCGTAGCGTCGATCGCTTGGCAGGATTGGCACATGATGGCAATGGCGTTGGTTGATAGCGATTTGCCCGTCCGGGCAAATCAATAGTTCGTTGGCGAGTTCGGAATAGGTGACCCCGACAAAGTATTTTTCGTTTATTCGAGATTTCGTGGCACGCATGCGTACCGGGACAGTCAGAGACTGTGAGCGAATGATTTTGAACGAAACAGCTTCGAATGGGCGCCAAGACTTGCTGAAAGGGAACCGTGCCAGGCCCCCTTCGATGGCACAGCTCAATATGCTGCCACTGCCACCTTTCTCAACGACCGCCACCAGACGCGCTTCTTCAGCATTTTTGGCGTCTAACGCCCTTCGCGCCCTCTCTGAACGTTCCTTAGCTCGGCGCTCGGCATTAGCCTGATCAAGCACCGCCTGTTTCTCGCGAGCTTCGAGTTTTTGTCCGGGTGTGAGCGCTTTCCACTCGTTGTCGCTCATTCCTAATGGGTTAGTCGCGCAACCGAGCATCCCAATGAGCAATGTGGCGACGATCATGTTACGCATGCGAATCCCTGCCAATGCTTGCTCCAAATTCGACCTTGCAATTTAATCAATGAACGTAACCTGAACGATCTAATGTGAGCAAGATTACGCATTCAGGTTACGTTCATCTTCCAAAAGCCATAAAATAGCCAAAAGACGGTTTGGGCTGGAGGGAAATATGTTTGGACGGTTGGGCTTACTTTGCGTCGCATTATCATTGGTGTTGTCTTCGCCTGCTCAAGCTGAAAAAGACAGCATATTGAATATTTTCAAAAGCCTGACAGATGATGGCATCGGTGGTGATGACTCGGTGCAAGTGGAAAAAGCGATCACTGAGGCGTCCAAAGCTCCGGGCCAATCTATAACATGGGAAAACTCTGCAACCGCGCACAGCGGTTCGGTCACAGTCATCGGAACCTACAAAAACAGCGATGGCGATAACTGCAGCTCCTATCGGCGCATTACCAACACAGGCGTAGACAAAATCCTTTCCACGGGGAACGCTTGCCGCCAGATGTTCGGATGGGTCGCTAGCGGCAAAGAGCGTGTCGAGTTTAATCCCAAGGACAAGACAGCCGAACCCAAAACGGTAACACCACAGAAATCCACATCTTCGGTCGCCAGCACTCCTAAACAACCTTCGGCTTCGAAACACCTCGTGCAGGATACGCAAGCAGCGCTTGCAAAACTCGGTTTCGATCCAGGGCCAGCTGATGGTCTCTACGGTGGAAAGACACGTCGCGCCATTGAAGATTATCAAAGAAAACATGGAATTTCCGTGAATGGCCGTGTGACGCCATTGTTGCTATCGAATTTGCAAGCCGATGTCGAAAAGTCTGCGGCGACCCCCGCCGTGAAGTGGGAGGCCACTCCAAAACCCGCGACGCCGCTCCAGGTGACGTCCGACAAGACAGCGGCGTCGACACCGCAAACCGCACAGGTGCTTACACCAGACTACTGCGGCCCCGCCGGCAAAAAGATCTTGTCCCTCGCAATTCCTGACGAAGCTCTGGGTCCATTCTCCGGTGCATGCAAAGCACACGACGAATGCTATGCTGAGGCAGGCAAAAGCATTATCGGCACACTTAAGGCATCAGATGGATCGATAGACGATCGTCAAGTCGAGGGGACAACCCTGTTTGAAGTCGAACAAGTGAGTTGTGATCAACAGTTTCTCACGGATCTCAAGGCAAGTTGCCAGGAAAGCCAACCGGACAAAGGCGACGGCTGGTTTCGCGCCTGCAATCGGAACGCGAGCCGTTACTTCGTCGCTGTACGAAAACATGGCGCAAACGCATTCAACAATGCGGTGATAGCTGCGTTAGAGGATAGCAAATCTAGAGGTGTAGGCAGCGCTACGGGAAGCGAGACCAGTGAACATAAAAATTCACAAATGAACAAACCTTTTCTTGATGATAAGGAAGAAATCAAGGAGTATCTCTGGAAGTTGACCAGTAAAACAAATACTTATAGAAATTCCATAGCAAAATTCCCGGAAGATAAGAAAGTATTGGCTAAGGAAATTTTTGTCGGCCTATTTTACAACGAAGGAGATGATCTTACACAGGCTGAACGCAACCTTGCGGCACCGCAACGCAAGGAGATCGGAATGAGTGATGGTGCGAAAAATTCGCCAGACGGCCAATTTACCGTGATCCGCAATCAAGAAGATATAAAATTGGAAGTCCTTGAAGAAAATTTGAAATTAATAGTGGCATCAATTTATAAACATGCCCCTGGACTTTATGCGGAAACTCTTATCAACCCAATCCCGGCTAAGAAAAGTGGTCGACCTAAGTCGACAATAAGTCCATATGATATTAGACTAGAGACTATTGACAGAAAAACAGTCTCAGAGTTTCTTGAGAGAGGCAATAGTAATGGAAATCATGGCAATGTTACAGAACAAATCCAATATGGTATGGTCCGTGTTGGGAAGTGGATAAAAAATTCTCGAATAGAACATGTAAAGAAAAACGTTTACGGGTATTTATTTTCGGATGAAAACAAGAGTCTCGTGTTTAGAAAAAATCTCAGGAAAGATTTATCTAAAGCTCGAATTTTTCCTTTGGCTAAATCTAGGAAAAGAATACAGACTCGTTCTATTACAGACGTTTCTTGGCACTTTAATGAAAGACAAGGTAATAACAGTACAAATGCCACGAGAAATCGGGAAAACTTGTCTTCTAAGATTTTTTATGTAGAAGAATTAGCACACTCCTTGACGTCAATATGCCCAAAAGTGCGTTTCCAAACTGATCAATACGGTCGTAAAACTGCATCTAAAGAATCATGCAAAGTTAAAATAGCTAAATGGACATTTAGCGACATAATTGGAATACGAAGTACAAATGGAAAGAAAACTGTCGAATACAGGGTGAAATCAATCCCAACGGAAATCGGACAGTCACTAAAATTTGACCAAATCGGTATCACGAAAGAAAGAGTTGTGACGTTTTTGAAATATGACGACGGCTGGAGACTACAGCGATCGAACAGGTAACTTCATGAAATTCTCAACCGGTTCAAATGACTCCAAAATTTTGCGGCGGTCACCGACCAAGTCGCACAATAACTGTTATGCTCCGGATCGAATGACATTTTTCCATAGGATACCTTATGCGTTGCCGATACGGTTGGGCATGGGTAGTCAACAACCGCCGCCCGCCGCTTTACTCCGCCCCTGAGCAGGTTAGATCGGCATTGTCGTCCTTCCCATAGGCCGTCAGGTTTTTGTGGATCGGCGCGGCGCGTCAACGCCGGTCAAATGTAATCGATGGATCAGATCGGGCTTCAGGGTGAAAATAACGTCCGGAAAATTTTTACAGAAAGTTATTCAAGTGCGAGCGCATAGGCGCCGACGGTCCCGCCCCCGCCGCTGGCGATGAAGGGGGGGGGTACCCGGGTTGCCCAGGCTGAATTCGGGTCAAGGCCGCCCGAACCACCGCTGGCGTAATCGCGCGGTCAGGATCGAGGTCGAACAGATCCTCAGTGGTTTTGCATTTGGGGCATTTCGCGCGCGTGCCGGAAGTGGCATCATGTTGCCAAAGCCTTTGACAGCCTGGGCACATAAAGTTGAAAACCGGCAACCGGGTATCGGACCCCGGATGCACCATGTCGTGAAATATTAGAGCCGGCCGTCCATCGCTCATGTTTTGGCCTCCTGATTATTTCTTGTTTGCCACTATCACGCGGCGGGTGCCACCTTCGACAAAACTCGTTGCACCTGCACCGGCTGCCAACGGCCGACCTGGCCCGATGGCAGCGGCACCCGTTCGGCCGTCAATTGCCGGGCAATGCCGGTGGCGGAGGTGACGCCATCTTGTTTTATGCGATCGATGATCGGTGCCAGGTCGGCGGCTTTACGCTTGGCCTTGGCGGTGCGCGCCCGGCGACCGTTGGTGCCGCCTTTGGCGCGATCGGTGTCCGTCAGGGTGCAACGACCGTTGCCGAGTTTCGTGATCGTTCGGCCGGCACGGGTCACGTAATGGCCATTGTTTTCGATCTCGGCTTTGATCGATCCAAGGGCAGCCTTGGTTCGGGCGCGGATCATCTTGCTTTCCCGTTGGGCGATGACCGCCATGATGGAAACAGACGTCTCGTCCGCACCGGGCATGTCGACGGCGACGAAGCGGACGCTAGCGTTTTGCAGCCCCAGCAGAAAATGGGCGTTACGGGACAAGCGGTCGAGTTTGGCGATGACCAGGATCGCGTTGTAGGCGCGGCATTGCGCCAAGGCGGAGGCAAGCTCTGGCCGATCATTGTTGCGGCCGCTTTCGACTTCGACATGTTCAGAAACCAGTTCCCAGTCGCCGCCGTTCAGGTAACTCTCGATGGCCCGGCGTTGCGCGTCCAGGCCAAGGCCCGTTGCGCCCTGTTTGTCGGTTGAAACCCTGATGTAGCTGACGAAACGGCCGGTGTGTTCCATGATCCGCCCCAATTACATTCGTTATTCCGTTCGTTACAGCGAATGTAAGTACCGAGAGCCGTAGGATCAAGGGTCCGGAATGTATCGATGTAACCGACCGGATGCGTCGGCCCACGGCGTGCCGCAGAGGTCAGCGTTCAGTCGCGGCTCCTATGCGCTTTATTCGACCGTCAACGTGGCTGCAATGCGGGCTAACGCCCAATCCCGCAACGACACATCGCGATCGGCAAATGGTGCGAATGCGGCTTCAAGATCGTGCAGGACTGGACTAGCAACCGAACCTTCATCCAGATAGCGATCCCAATCGGAAACCTGGGTCAAATAATGGAAAGCACGATCAACCGCCCGCCGGTCGAGGCTACACAGTAATATCATGCCAATGCCCCGCACTTGCTGGTGGCTGAACGGCTCGCCATTGGTGAGACACCGATCAAGGTCGCGCCGACCGTAGAAACTTAACGCGCGGATCGACCCTTTCGGCCGCCCGGCGCCAATTCGATGGCCACCATGGCCGCGCCAATTGTACGGATTTCCCGAGGCTCCGGGGCTGGGCATGACAAAAGATCTCCGACCAAATCGAAAGCGTAGCTATTTCACACTAAAGCTATGGTAAATATAAGCATATTGATTTCCTGATAAGCACCGAGCAGGGCGCGCGCAGCGAGCGCGTGAGCGGCCTTACTAGCACGATCGGTGCTTGGCGACGACACTTTGCATTTCCGGCACGGGTGTACGTCATCCGCCCCTGCCCAATAACAAGATCATGTTGGATGCGCGTATTGTAGATTTGTAGTAAAGTCGAATGCTATGTAGACGGCCGCCGCCCGCCTCAACGCCAGTTATGGAAGCTGGCACATTTGCCTGAACAGGCGGCGGCCTGACACAATGGGGATGGAAGCCATGGGCCGACGCTAGGTTGGTGGACCTAGCCGCCAAATCATTAACACCGCTACCGTTGGTAATTGGTTAACGAAGAATTAACCTTTGTGGCTTTCGCATATATCAGCTGGCTGGGGCGCACGGCGCATCAACCGGCGCCCTTCGGCGGCGGCTGCAACCCAAGTGCCAACAATCCCTTGTCGGCCGCCCCACGCCAAAGCCCGGCATAGCGCATCAGGCATCGCGCAACGTCGTCACCCCTGCCATCGGCATGAACCATCGCCCCATCAATCTCAATGCAGGAATGCCCGGCTACGATGCCGCCACACTCGGCGCAAACCGCCGGATCAGGCTTCGGCCCATGTTCGCGATGCCACGCCCGCTGCATCAGCCCCCAGGCGATGCGGCGGGCCTCCGCCAAGGTCCGGCCCGACAACCATGCATTGATCGCCGTCCGATAGCGGCGCCGCCAGACGCAGGCGGCATCGGGTTCCGCGTCGGCGTCTGTGGTCAGCCAGGCCCAAAACTCACATTCGGCGTCGGCTTGGGCCTGACTAACGACGGTCGAGGCTGGCGCAGATATTGGACCATTTGGACCACGTTGGACCATCTGATATTGCGATGGTCCAATCGCTAAGTTACTGAAGTCGCAAGGGTGATTTCGGACCGTTGGACCATTTGGACCATATTTCAGAAAATCATCATATATATATGAAGACTGACGTCGTCGGTCCAAATCCCCGTCTGTATTTTCAACATTATGTATACTTACCTCAAAATCATGGTCCAAATGGTCGAAATGGGCAAACGCTTTGTTCTGAAAGGATAATTCGGAACGGTGATGGTCCAATGATGGTCCATCATGGTCCAAAATATCGGTTGGGGCAGTTTCTTGGCGGCGATCGAGATGGTCCAAATGGTCCAATTTGTCAGTCGAGCCAGCTTCCAGATGGTCCAAATGGTCCAAACCCTTTTGACCATCGCCAATCCTACCGATCGCGTCGTCGATGCCGGCCCATGGGTCGCTGTCAGTCATGAAGCGCTCCTAACATCCGGCTCCTCATTCTTGTTCGAACCAAATGCCCGCCGACTTAAGGCATAGGCGCTCAAGCTGCCGACGTTCGGCACGTACCGAAGCGCAAACCGATTGCCATCGCGTTTGCGCCCGATCAGACCTCGTGCATTCAAAGCTCTCAGAATTTCATGACGGGCCAATACCCCGCCGGCGGCTTGGACCAACACTTCGGCCGGCAGGTAAACGCAATCCCCGTCGAACCATGCATCGACCTTGCCGCCGCTTTTCCTATCCTCGATATCGTGCACATTGATGATGCTCGATCGCCATCGGCTCAGTATCCATTGCTGAAGGTTCTCAATGGCCGTCGCGGCGGGATCAAGGGCGGTTATCCCATGCGACCCCTGAACCGCGTCCCACGCCCATTGGACAGCATGTTCGATGGGCGTGTTTACTGGAAGCAGGCCAAACGATCGCGCAAAGCCGCCCGCGACAAGCAGCGCCGCCAGCGGCAAGGTCGCGCGTGGCCATTGTCCACCGACCCTGTCACCGGCAAGCTTGCGCGCCGCTTCATCGATCTTGGCGGCGATCTTTTCCGGCTGGCGATGAATGCCTCCGTCAATCAGCTTGGTGACAAACGCCGGTCCCGCATGTCCGTAATGCTGGCGTATGTTGTTGATCTGATCGAACGCCGGAGCCGGAGCCGGCACCTTGTTGTTGACACCGGTCACATCGACGTCGGTGAACCGCGCGGCCATACCGCCGCGCCATCGTTCGCCGTTGTCCTTGATATGATCTTCCAGCGAAATCTCCGACGACAAAAACGCGAAGCTGATCCATTGATCGCGATCGCGTAGCTGGATGTCTTTAGTCAACCGCCCCTTGGGCATGCCCTGGGCGGCCATATAGATCAGGTCAGCGACGCTTTTGCCGCTCATAAACCCGACCTCATCCAGTACGAACACTGACGCATTGGCCCGTCGCAGCAAGAATTCCGCCGAATTGACGGTCGCGTTCGCGCTTTGCATGAGGCCACCACCGCTAAAATCTGGCGACGACCAAGTCGCCACGCTCAAACGCTGTGCCGTTGTCTTTCCCGTACTGGTAAGGCCCGACAAGTTGATGCCGTAATTGCGTTTTGGGTCGCGGGTAAGCGCGACCAATGGACCGACAAATCCCGCCACCAATCCTAATATGAAATGCGGACAATGATCTTGCGTCGCGGCGGCCTTGGTTGCGGCCTTCCATCCATCCAACGTCCCGAATTGCTCGCCGACGATCGCGTTCTGTATGAGTTCGATTGTGCCACCTTCGGCGCCGATCAGGGTACCGGCAGGCGTCAGAAAAACTGGATCGCCGCCACCCTCCGGCCAATGCCATCCCGGTTGTGTGCCGACAACCAACTCGGCGGCCGGTTCGACCGCCTTGAGCAACGCGGCGATGATACCTTCACCCTTGCCGAAAAAACGCACGCCTGCGCGCAACAAACGCTCCTTGAAGTCCGACGATTGAAACCGCGCCAAATCGCCGCGCATCAAGTCAATCCGACAGGGTTGTCCGTCCATACCTTCGACAACGACCCGCAAACCATACTCGATTTCTTTGCCCTCGACGCGCAGTCGCGCCGGAATGGCGATCGGGCTCGATACGGGAAAATAGGACTTGGCCTTGCTGTCATATGCCGTCAATCGGACCTGACCATCGCCGGACGCCTCATAACGCAAGTTGAACCCCTCGGCTTCTGGCAACGGGTAACGCTCCATTGCGCGCGACAGAGCGTCGTCGGCGTGCTGTTGGGCTTTGCGGGCCGCACGGTCTTCGACTGTCGGTTCGAACTCCGACGCCTCTTGAAGACCCGCCAGCAACGCCTCCGGCCCGTGCTTCAACATGAAATCAAGGGCGTCGACCTTTTTGCCGGGGGTGCCCGGAAGGAAAACACATACTGTATATTCTTCATAGTACTTTATCGCGAAAGCCCGCGCCGCCCGTTCACCGGCCTTCGCACCAGCGCTTTCGAGCCCCAGCCCACCCTCATCGCGGTCGGCACAAACAATGATTTGCTTGACGTGACTGGCCGGCCGATAGGCCTTCATGCCGGAGGTTGATAACGACGCCGCAACGGCGACCGCTCCGGCTTCGAGCTTTTCCCGCACTGCGTAGGCCACGGCGGCAGCTGTCTCAATGCCCTCGCAAAGGATTAATGTTTCGGCGGACTGACAAACTCCGAACATGGTGGCAAACCCGGCAATGCGCTTTCCATCGGCCCGACACAGTTTCTTGACATCGCGACCCTCGCCAAAATCCGCCTTGCCCTGTCCGTTTTGACCCAACCAAATCCGCATCGCATGTTGGTCGCCATCGTGTCCGACAATGCCAAATACCGCGCATGGGGCAGCGCCGAACTTTTGAGGCTTTCCTGCGCCATTTTGGGATACGTCGAAATAGTCGAGAGACTTAATGCCCCTCACGGGCGTCGTCGGCATAATCACATCCGCCGGATCGATACCCAGTCGATAACCCAAATACTTGCCGACCAGGCTGTCATCACGATTGTCGGCTGGCGGATTGAGCAACGCCTCGGCGGACTGTTTCTGTCCGCCCGTCCTCCATCGCATCGGCTCGATGCCCGCGACCTCGGCGATATGATCGCAAGCCTGTCTAAAATCACACCCCTTCAGCGCCTCGACCAAGCCGATCAGGTCCGCGCCATTCATATCATCGCAGGTGCAGAATGCTGATCCTATTCTTGTATCAAACCGAAATGATGGCCTGCTGTCCGCATGGTTGGGGTTTGGACAGAAAACGTGCTTTGCGTCGCCAGCGTAATCGACATTCAAGCTTTTCAATATGCGCTCCGCATGAGGCGCGGCGGCCTGCTTGAAGTCAGCAACATCTCGATATGCTCCACCGGCCATGGATTTAATTCTCCGATATCGTCAAATGTTGTCTGGCGCGCGTCACCGCCGTATACACCCAGCGTAAAAATTCATCTTGACTAAGACGCGAGCCGGCCGGCAGCTTCGGTACCAACACCGATCCCCATTCGCCGCCTTGGGCAAGGTGACAAGTAATTGCCCAACTGAAATCCAGCATCACCGCGCCGGTACGCCGGTTGGTCGGGTAATCATCTTGGCTTTTGGTCACGTGCCAGTACGTCCATGAAATATCAACGGGAACACCGGGCACGGGGCCGGCTATCGCGTAGCCGTTGTCATCTAGCCGTTGGATCGTTGCTGAACCGAGAAGCGGGGAACGCTTCGACGGCACAAAATCGGAGACCCGAACGCTGGTGCCGGCAAACAGGCCGAGGTCGGGCAAACTGGAACGCAAGACGACCTTGTCATTGGGTGCCGGATATGGCCCGTCCAAGCCGTGAAATCGCCGCAGCATGTTGATGTAGTCGCGCCGATCACGGTTGCTGTGAGCGATTACAACGTCAAATATATCAAAAAAAGCGGCGTCGAAATGTCGCGGCATCCATTGCACGGCCTCTCCGTCGGCTTCGGCCGCAATGCCATTCCGAATGTCGGCGCCGAACCGCATGAGCGGCCCGCCACTGCGATGGATCTGATCAAGCCGGACGGCGATCGGGAGTTTTTCCAGCACCGAGCGGGCATACGCGGTGCCGGGTCTGCCAACCGGACGAAGCTGCGCGTCGTCGCCGATGTACAGCGCCGGAAGGCCAAACGTTTCGCCGACCTGTCCGGCGAGCCATTCGGACACCATGCCAGCCTCATCGCATATCAACGCCCTAGACCCACCAAGAGGGGCGCTGGGACTGATTTCGAAGGTCGTTTCGATGCATTTGCCACGCCGGGTCCGGGCCTCGGCGACGGCCTGGCCAATCTCTGACGTGGGGCAATGTTTGTATGTTTCGAGGGCGTCGTTCAGATCACGGCGAGCAGCTTCGGCCTCAAGTTTCTTGCCAGGCCGCACGCGTTCCACGGGGCTGAATGCCAAAGAATGTAGCGTTTGAAATCGATGGCCGGACAATTCCGTCGCCCTTGCCGCCGCGCGATGGGTCGGCGCCGCCAAGGCGATGTCGCTGACCGAGCTTTCGAGCCGGTCGATAATGGCTTTCAGCGCGGTCGATTTACCGGTCCCGGCGGCGCCGGTGATGCCGATGACTTGGCGCTGGCGACCGCCATCAATATGCAGCGCGGCGGCACTGACCGCGCGTTCCTGTTCGGCTGTCAGGACAACGCCATCGGCAGCCATATCCTGGTTGTTGGCGGGCACTGATATTGCGAATGGATTTGCCCGATGGATGCCGTCAAGGCCGGTTTTCGGCGTCCGTGGCGGCCGCATCGGGATAACTTGGGCGGGGTAATTCATCAGTGCCGTTCCGTTTGTTTGTTGCGTCGGATCGGCGACCGGGGTTATGGTACCGGCCGCCGTGACCCGCGGCATGTTTCAAAATGTTTTCTTCGATCCCCGCCGCGCTTTTGCCGAGCGCGGCGGGGTTTATTTTTGGCGTGAGGCGGCCTCCTTGGCCTGATGCGCGGTTCGCCAGATCAGCAAGTCGACGAACTTGTAAAGCGGACGGTTTCGAGCTGCCAATACATGCGGCGGGCCAAGGCCGTTTTGCGTCATATCCAGCAAATCATGTACGTTAACGCCGATGATTTCAGCGGCATGCCGAGGTTCCAACAGGAATGCCGCCCACACTGGTTCGCAGCCAACGCCAAGGCGTGCCTCGATTTCGACGCGAAGGTCACGCGCTGATTGATGGCCTTCGGATCGGCTGGCAATGGTGTTCAGTGGATGCAGTTTCATTGGGTCCGTCAGTCAGTTGTCGTCCTACGACGACCATCCCATCGCGGCTGTGCAATAAAAACCGGTCATTTTCTGCCTTTTTTTGTGCCGGGTGGCCGGCCACTTTGGTGGAAGCACTCAACGGCGCGATCGACGAAATGATCGGCCAAGCGCCGGCACTCGTCGGGCGATAATGTTCTTGTATGCCAATCGTAGAAAATTGAGACGTATACATCGGCCCGATCTCCCTCAGCCAGATCCCGCCGCCAGCCACGAAGCCGTCGCGGCTTGATGTTCATGCCAGTGGCGGCAAGGCGTTTTTTGACATGGTCAAGCGCCTGGTTTTCGGTTTCAGTGCGTTGGCCGAGATCGACGCCAATGGCGACGCACAGACGGCCCATGCGGACATAGTGACCCGGCCGCCGATTGCCGCCGCCGCTCTTGACCGGTTGAAATATCGGCGGAAGCGAGGCGCCGTCGTCGAGGGCTTCAAGATGATGGGCCAGATCGCGCGGCAACCTCAGCAAGGCTGTTGCTTCGGCTTCGCCCACGGTTTGCTCTAAGATCGGCCAGACGCCGAATGTGAGGGCTCTGAGGGCCGCAATATAGGGAAGGCGGTCGCCGGGTCGGGTATCGGGATCGGCGGCCATTTCGGCGGCGCGGCGCATCTCGGTGGCGAGGTCAAGGGGGTTTCGGTAGGAAGCCATGCGAGAGCGTTCCTTTCCAGGGCTTGCGATCAAGCATAGAGGCGGATTTTCGTCCATCTGCGCTTTTCGCTTCTACGTGTTGTGGTTTGAAAACCGTGGTCTGCCCCGGGTGAGCGGCCACTCAATCCCGGGGCAGACTCCGTTTGGGCTAGGCGACAGCGTCGGGCTCACCAAGCACCAGCCGCCGCCATTCGCTCCGTGGAACCCTAAAGATCTTTCCGACCCTCACGGCGCGGATTTCGCCGGCGTGGATTTGATTGCGAATGTGTTGGGCCGAGCAGCCGAGGTCTTCGGCGAGCTGTTCGGCCGAAACCGGCCGGACGGCTTCGGGGGCGTCGGCGCTTGTTGGGATCTCCTTCACGTGGACCTCCAGTGTTGAGCTTAATTAGAATATAATATCAACAATTGATCAAAAAAATAGATTTCTTGTCAACACAAATCGATGCTGCTACATTTGCCCCATAGTGACAACAAAGCTGTGTGGGCCTCACATGCCTAAAAAACCGGTATTTATCCCAAGCGCCGATTATCCGCTCTGGCATTCGGCCGCCGTCCGTGACGCCGGCCCGGCACTTTGGTTTCGGATAGCCGAAATTGAACAACCGGACGAGATTGAACGGCTTGCAGATATCTATGGGCCGATGCGAACTGGCAGCGAGGGGTGGCAGCTGTGGTCGGAGGCGCAGGCCGCGCTGGTCGCCATCGGCGATTGTTGGCATCGTTCCGGTCTCGATGATCATTGGCAACTCGATGAAGCCGATCGGCCGATCCGAGCAATCAACCGATGGCTCGATCGCCTGAGCGAGGAGGGCGATGTCGTTGTTCGGATTGTCGATGGCGATGTGGCCACCGTCGCACGGACCTTGATCGGCTTTCTTTTCACCCAAACCGCTGTCGCCGTCACCGAACAGCATACCTATCGACGCTGCCGGTATTGCCATCAGGCATTTCGAGTGACCCGGCCGGACCGGTTTTGCTGTACCCGGTCGCATTCATCCATGTATGCCCGCCGGGAAGCGGAGCGGGAGCGGGAACGCCACGAACTTGACCGGACTGGAGAGCTGCATGGCTTCAAAAAAGGGCGCTTGATCCTAAACGCGCCAGCATCTGAGGCGGAGGACGATCAACCTCGCCACAACCCCACCGAACGCGAATAAGACCGGAGGCATCAAAAATGGCTGCAATCACCAAAACCATGACCGAAACCGGCGCCGACCGTTGGCGCGTCCGTTGGTCCGTTTGGGCCGCCGGAAAACGCATCCAGCGATCCCGCAACTTTGATAGTGCCAAGGCCGCCCGGGCCTTCCGCCGCAAAGTAGACACAGACGAAGCGATGAATGCGGGCACCCCCGGTAGGCTGACCGTGGGCACCTATATCATCGACTGGCTTGACCGACTGGGGGGCAGGGGAGGCCTGTTGCCCTCGACCTTCAACGGCTACCGTCGCCACCTGGGCAACGCCTGCATATACATCGACCATATTATCCTGGAGAAACTGACGCGCCGCGATGTTGAGGCTTGTTATACGCGGCTACTGAGGGATGGCGGCAAGAGCGGCCGGCCGGCGTCGCCGCAATCGGTGCGGCATGTTCACGGCGCGTTGAAGCGGGTTTTTAAGGATGCCGTCGCGGACGGTTTGCTGGCGGTGAACCCGGCTGAATTTTCCCGGCCACCGGCACTGGATCGTCCGCCGGCCAAGGCTCCGAAATCGGCCGAAATTAAGACGCTGTTCGACGTTGCCCGGTCGACGCGGTATTTCGCGTTTGCGGTGTTACTCTATGTTAGTGGCTTGCGGCGCGGTGAAGCCCTGGCGCTACGGCGCTCCGACATCGATCTTGACAGTCTGACCGTCGATGTCTGGCAGGCGGTTTGGGAAGACGGCGATGCCGGTACATGGGGCATCAAGGACACTCCCAAGCGCCGGTCGTCGGTTCGCTCCGTCGCACTGCCGGAAATGATCCGACCGATCTTGAAGGCGCACTATGCCAAGGTGGATGAGGATCGGCTTTGGTGGGGCAGGGACTGGGTCGATCTGGGGCTTGCGTTTCCAACACCAAACGGCGACGTCCAACGCCCTCGGGATCTGACCAAAGCGTTAGCCCGGTTGACCAAGCGTGCCGGTTGGCGCGAAGGTCTCCAACCTGTGCATGCGCTGCGTCACGCGCACGCGACAGAATTACTGGGCGCTCAGCTGCCGGCGAAAGTCGTATCCGACCGGCTTGGACATTCAACTATTGCGATAACAAGTGATCTGTACCAGCGGACCCCGGACGCCTTGGATAGGGCCGCAGCGGCGGTATTTGAGAACAAAAAGGCAAAGTAAGTGTGTCAGATGTGTGCCAGGTTTTCACTTTCTTAGTACGTATTATAGAAAGTAGAACAAAACAAGGACCAGTTAAGTTTTTGAAATATAAAGATATTGGCGGATGGGGTGGGATTCGAACCCACGAGACGGTCGCCCGCCTGCCGGTTTTCAAGACCGGTGCCTTCAACCACTCGGCCACCCATCCAGGGTGCGGTAAACGTCGAGTATCATGCGTTGAGGGGCGATATTCCACATCTGACGGCAGACATCAATGGTGAACACGCTGTCGCGGCCCATGGCAAGTAATCGCGCGCTTGCAGGTGGACGGTGTTTTTGTCACCCTTGACCGAGCATTCGGAATTCGATCGGGGAACGGCGATGAGCGCGCAACCGGACATGACCAAGCAATCCATCGTTCGACCGGGCAGCCGCGCCGAAGCCGTGCGCGCCCGCTTGGCCGAGATGACGCCGGGCTCGGCGGCGATCAACGGCCGCGGTCACGACGTGCTGGCAATGGAGGTGGTGCCGACGGTCGACATGCCGCATCCGATCTACATTGCCGATGCCGAAGGCCCGTACATGACCGACGTCGACGGCAACCGGTTCATCGATTTGACCATGGGCTTCGGCACGCATGTGCTGGGCCATCGGCCGGCGCCGGTGGTCGAGGCGGTTCACGCCCAGGCCGACCGTGGCTGGCACTTCGGCATCCACAACCCGATCCAACAGGACTTGGCGGCGTTGCTGGTCGACGCCGCGCCGGCTGTCGAGAGCGCGGTGTTCTGTAATTCCGGTACCGAGGCGACGATGTATGCCATGCGCGTCGCCCGCGCCTTTACGGCCAAGGAAAAAGTCGCGTTGTTCGATGGCTCCTACCACGGTGCCCACGACTACGCTTTGGTCAAAGCCGACGCCGACAGCCCGCGCAACCGGCCGACTGGCAAAATCCTGGGCAGCGGCGTGCCGTCCGCGATCAATGCCGACACCATGATGGTTTTGCCCTATCGCGATGCGACGGCCTTCGATTTGATCCGCGCCTACAAGGACGAATTGGCGCTGGTGATCGTCGAGCCGGTACAAAGCTCCAACCCGCGCTTGGACCAAGGTGATTTCTTAAGCGATTTGATCGCTGTCTGCCGAGATTGCGATGTCTTGGTGTTGCTGGACGAGGTCATCACAGGCTTTCGTCTGGACTATGGCGGCGGTCAGGCGCATTTCGAGGTGATGCCGGACCTCGCGACGTACGGCAAGGCATTGGGCGGCGGATTTCCGATCGGTGCGATCGGCGGGCGCCGCGACATCATGGCACTGTTTTCCGACCACAGCGGCGACAAATCGATTTTTTCCGGCGGGACGTTCTCCGGCAACCCGATGACCATGGCGGCGGGCCGTGCCGCGATCAGCCATATGCGCGACAAGGCCGGTGAGATCTATCCGTATTTAATGGAAGAAGGCGAACGGTTTAGCCGTGAAATCAATGGCTTCTGTCGCGATCATGAGATCGCAGCACAGGTATTGAGCGCCGGATCGATGTTCCACATGCGCTTCCAGGCGGCGCCGATCAACTCTTGGCGTGACATCGATCTGAAAGCCAATCCGATCGCCGAGCGGGAATTTTATCTGCATCTGTTGGCGCAAGGCGTGATCGTGCCCGGCATCCATCTCGCATTTTTCTCGGTTGCGCATAGGCCGGAGCATGTCGACAGCGTCATCGCGGCGTTCAAACATGCCTTCTCGGAAGTTCGCGCCGACGGCTTGATCTAGAGCAAGTTTCGACCATAAGGAATCGTTTGATGGGTGCAAATCGACTTTTCGGGCAGGCGCGGTGCGCAGCGCGATGTGGGACATCGGGCAAGCACCGCAACGCACCCGAAAAGCCGATTTGCCCCACCGATGGCCGGGTTCTTTTGCGCCGTGGCGGCGTCGCGTGTCTTATGAGATGTCCCACATCGCATGGCGACACGCTCCTTGCCACGGCGCAAAATAATCCCGGTCAAACGGTCCCTTATGGTCGAAATTTGCTCTGAACCGCAAGATGTTGGTGCTGTCCGCCATCGTCGGCACGCTTGCGCTGCCCGGCAATCTGTTGTTGATCCTGCTCGTTGGCGGGCTCGGCCTGACGGTCACCCGATGGCGGCGCCTTGGGCGGTGGTTGGTGCTGGCGTCGGTGCTGGCGTTTGCCTGCATCGCAATATTGCCGATTGGCAATTGGTTGCTCGGTCACCTGGAAAACCGATTTCCGCCGCCGAAATCCATGCCCGCGGCAGTGGACGGTATCATCGTGCTGGGCGGTTCGGTGCGCAGCCACATAACCGTGGCGCGCGATCAGACGGCGCTCAACGGCCGTGCCGAACGCTTGACGGGGTTCCTGGAGCTGGCGCGGCGTTATCCTGAGGCACGTCTGGCCTTTACCGGCGGCACCAATGCGATCGGCGGCGATGGGCCGCGAGAAGCCGATATCGCGCGCCGGTTTTTCGCCGAACAAGAACTGGACCTGGATCGCGTGACCTTCGAAGCCGCTTCGCGAAACACCTTCGAAAATGCTGAATTGTCCTTTCAAAAACTGTCCCCAAGCCCGGACGAACGCTGGGTCTTGGTCACGTCGGCGTCGCATATGCCGCGGGCTGTGGGATGTTTCCGGCGGGTTGGCTGGACTGTGCTGCCCTATCCGGTCGACTACAACACCAAGCCCGATGTCGGTTTTTATCTCACGCTGAGCCTGGCGGCCGGTCTCAGCGCGCTCGGCGTCGCCGTTCACGAGTGGGTCGGGCTGGTCACGTACCGCATGCTCGGCCGCACCGATAGCTTGTTCCCGGCACCACGGGCAGCAGCGGGCTAATCCGGCCGAGGCGGCTGAATATTAACCTTTCAGTAATTCCTTGATGGCCGAATCGGCCGTCTTGTGGCAATAACGGCTCTAGGGTAGGGCGCCTGGCTTATCGGTGCACGACGGTGGGAAAATCATGATGTTGAGGCTGATCGGCCGGTTGTTCAATGCGCCGATGATGGTGGTGGCGGTGCTGGGCTTTGCGGCGCTACTAGATCGTGCGAGCGGCGCCGAAGCGGCCGTTGATTTTCCGACATGGCTCGAGGCGTTTCGCCAGGAGGCGCTCGATGCCGGTATTCGGCGTTCGACGATCGATGCGGCCTTGACCGACATCGCGCCGGTCAAGCGCATTGTCGAGCGCGACCGCAGCCAGCCGGAATTCAAGATTACCTTCGCCAAGTATCTGAGCCGTATCGCTTCGCCGAAGACGGTGGCGGCCGGGCGACGCATGCGCGATCAGAATCAAGCATTGTTGGAAAAGATATCGGCAACCTACGGCGTGCAACCGCGCTTCATCATGGCGATATGGGGCATCGAGACGCGGTTTGGCGCGGTCAAGGCAACCATGCCGGTGTTTCCGGCGGTGGCCACCTTGGCCTGGGATCGCCGGCGTTCGAAATACTTCCGGCGCGAATTAATGAGCGCGCTGAAAATGGTCGATAACGGCCATATCGAGGCCAAGAACATGAAGGGCTCCTGGGCCGGTGCCATGGGCCAGCCGCAGTTCATGCCGTCCAGTTATCTCGGTTACGCCGTCGATTTCGATGGCGACGGGCGGCGTGACATTTGGTCGAGCCGGCCCGATATCCTCGGCTCGATCGCCAATTACTTGGCCAAACATGGCTGGCATGGCGACCAGACCTGGGGCCGGGAGGTCCGCCTGCCGGCGGCGCTCGCCGAGAATATCTCTGGCATGGCGCGCAGCGGGCGTTCGGGCTGCCGGGCGATCGATCGGATGTCGGTATCCAAGGGACTGGCGGAATGGCAAGAAATGGGCGTGCGGCGAATTGACGGCGGCGATCTGCCGGCCCGAAATCTGCCGGCTTCGCTGGTACGTACCGACGACGACCGGAGCTTTTTAGTTTATCGCAACTATCATTCAATCCTGCGCTATAATTGCGCTCATCTTTATGGCCTGACCGTTAGTATTCTTGCTGACCGGATCGGGGATCGATAGAGTGCGCCGCCACGGAATCTTGGAGAGTGGTCGTTGTTGAACAGCGCGGTACTTAGCCGTCACGCCGGCGTCGGACTATTGATGGCGGCGTTTCTGGCTGGTTGTTCGGGCGGCGCGGACAAAACGAGGAAGACCGGCGCGCGGCCGCCGGCGGCGGCGGGTTTGCAGCACGCCGCGGTGCGCGGCGACGGGCGGCCGGAGGTCAAAGTCGGATCGCCCTATCAGATTAAGGGTGTCTGGTACTACCCGCATCATCAGCCCGACTATGACGAGACCGGCATCGCGTCGTGGTATGGCGAGCCGTTTCACGGCCGGCCAACGGCCAACGGCGAGGTTTACGACAAATCCCAACTGACCGCGGCGCATCGCACTTTGCCGCTGCCGAGCCGGGTCATGGTGACCAATCTGGAAAATGGTCGAACATTGATGGTGCGGATCAATGATCGTGGCCCGTTCGCCCATGGTCGCATCATCGATTTGTCGGAACGCGCAGCGGAATTGCTTCAATTTCACGCCAAAGGCACGGCGCGGGTGCGGGTGCAGCTGTTGCAACATACCGTGGTCAAGGACAGCTTCGTTGCGCCGAAAACCGCCATTACCGCACAGGAGAAGGCGCTGGTTGTCGCCGTGCCGCAAGGCGACGTCAAAGTCGCCGCGCTGCCGCCGCCGACCGGCGTCGCCGAAGCGCCGCCAAATCCGTCGCGGCCGCTGCCCAAGCCGATCGCCGGCACCGCGACGTCATTCCTCCCGGCGGCCGACGGTCGGGCCGTGAACGGCGTCGGCTCCGTGGCCGTAACGCCAACCGATATCTTCGTGCAGGTTGGCGCGTTCAATCAGTATCAAAACGCCTTGCGCCTGCAGGTGCGCCTGAGGACTTCGGTCGGCCGGACCAAGATAGAGCACGGGCTCATCGACGATAAAGACATTTATCGCGTGCGGGTCGGTCCGGCTCAGTCGGTCGCCGAAGCCGATCGGTTGTTGGAGCAGGCCATCGCCATGGGCTACAAAGGCGCGCGCATCATTGTCGATTGACGGCGGACAATCATGATATTTCCCTTATCTCTTCGAATTCTGGCCGTGCTGACCGGCTTAAGCCTGCTCGGATCTGCCGGCGCCCTTGCCGCGACGCCCGATACCGCCGCGAAACAGGCCATCATGGTGGATTTCGACACCGGCGTGGTCATGTTGGAGAAGGACGCCGACATGCTGATGCCGCCGGCGTCCATGAGCAAGCTGATGACGTCCTACATGCTGTTCGAAGCCTTGGCGACCGGCGCCCTCAAACCGGACGACACGTTGCCGGTCAGCCGCAAAGCCTGGAAGAAGGGCGGTTCGAAAATGTTCGTGAAAGTCGGCGACCGGGTCGCCGTCGAAGACCTCGTGCGCGGCATCGTCGTGCAGTCGGGCAACGATGCGTGCATCGTTGTCGCCGAAGGCCTGTCCGGCAGCGAGGAAGCCTTCGCCGAGGCCATGACCAGCAAGGCGCGCGAGATCGGCATGGAGAATAGCACGTTTCGCAATGCCACCGGCTGGCCCGACCCACAGCATATGATGACGGCGCGGGAACTGGCGCTACTCGCCGGCCGGCTGATCCGGGATTTTCCGGACGAGTACCGGTATTTCTCCGAGAAGTCCTTCACCTATGCCAAGATCAGGCAAGGCAACCGCAATCCGCTGCTGTACAAAAACATGGGCGCGGATGGACTCAAGACCGGTCACACGCAAGCCGCGGGCTACGGCTTGACAGCGTCGGCCAAGCGCGGCGATCGCCGCATTGTCTTGGTAATCAACGGCATGGAAAGCGCCCGCAAGCGCAGCCGCGAGGCCGAACGCCTGCTGGAATGGGGGTTTCGGGAATTCGCCAATTACGCCTTGTTCAAGGCCGGCGACACGGTGACTGACGCCGACGTTTGGCTCGGCGTGGCCGACACGGTGCCCTTGATCATCGAAAGCGACTTGACCGTCACGATACGACGCGCCGAGCGCAAGAACATGAAAGTCGCCGTGGTTTTCGACAGCCCTTTACCGGCGCCGATCGCAAAAGGCACGCCGGTCGCCCGCCTCGAAGTTACGGCACCGGACGGCTCTGTGGCCAGGGCACCGTTGGTCGCCGGCGCGGCGGTCGAGCAATTGGGCATGTTCGGGCGTCTGGTTGCGGCGGCCGGCTATCTGGTATGGGGCGGAGCCAGGCAGGCGAGCGTCGGCGAATGAATGAGCAAGGCTGAGCCGCCCGCACCCGACCGCGTCGCCGGATGCCCGCATCCGCGTGAAACAGTCGATTTGGTTGGCCATGAAGAGGCCGAGGCGGCGTTGCTCGCGGCTTACAACCAGGACCGCTTTCCCCATGCCTGGCTGCTGAGCGGCCGGCGCGGCATTGGCAAAGCCACCTTGGCCTATCGATTTGCCCGCTTCTTGTTTTCGGATGCCTCGGATTTCGGCGGCCTGTTCGGCGTCGCCGAAGATTTGGGCGTCGACCCGGAAAGCACCGCGGCCCGACGAGTCGCCGCCGGCAGCCACGGAAATTTGTTCACCCTGGCGCGCATGCCGCAAGAACGCGGCCGGAGCGGGGAGTACTACGGCGTTATTCGCATCGACGATGTCCGCCGTCTCGGCCCCTTCCTCACCCGAACCGCGCACGAGCCGGGCTGGCGCGTGATTGTCGTCGACAGCGCCGACGACATGAACATGAACGCCCAAAACGGCTTGCTCAAATCGCTGGAGGAACCGCCGCCGCAATGCGTATTCCTGTTGGTGAGCGAGAGCCCCGGAGCCCTTTTGGCGACCATCCGCTCGCGCTGCCGCCACCTGGCGATGAAGCCGCTGGCCGCGGCGGCAATGGATCGGGTGCTCGGCGGCTTATTGCCCGCGCTGGAAGCCGATGAACGGCGGGCCTTGGGCCTGCTCAGCGAAGGCAGCCCGGGGCGGGCCGCGGCCCTCGGCGCCGGTGGCGGCCTCTCGATATACCGGGAAATGATCGCCCTGATCGATGGCTTGCCGGGCTTGGACATCGGCCAAGTCCATGCCTTGGGCGAACGGCTCGGACGGCGTACCGCGGAGGCCGATTATCGGGTCTTTATCGACCTGCTCGACAACTGGCTCATTCGCCTCTGCCGTGATGCGGCCAGCGGGCTGGGGTCAACGGAAATCGTCACCGGCGAACAGGCGCTGATGGCGCGATTGATTGCCGGCGGCGGCCTTGAACATTGGATCGAGGTATGGGAGAAAATGAGCCGTCTCACCGAACGGGCCGATGCGGTCAATCTCGATCGCAAGGCAGTAATCGTCAATGTGTTCATGGCGCTGGACCGGGCGGCGCAAAGCGCCGGCGCGAAGGAGTAATTTAATGACGGGACGCCAGTCCATTATGTCACGACGGCGAAATTCAAGGCGAATGACCGATGCTGATCGATAGCCAGCTAAGACAGTCGGTCAACACTCGGTCGCTCCCCGGCCAGTAACAGCACAAACCCCTTGTAAATCAACGGTGTTGGGCCTATCTAGTGGCCAGGGTCGGGACACGCCTTGGCCACCGTAGGGCGGGATATGTGCATAGGATATTGCATAGGACAGCCGCCCACAGCCGATCAAAAGGGGCGACAAATATGGCCTGGACCGACAAGAGCCTACAGAAATTCTGCCGGGGCGCCGGCACCAAACCCGCCCGCGATTTCGACAACTTCGCGCCAAGTTCCAAGGGCCTGTTTGTTGAGCGCGGAGCGGCGCCACAGTCGGGCAAGCCCGCAAGCATGTCGCTCATGATGGCGTACACCGGCCCGACCAAGAAACGCCGGACGATCGGGCTGGGGGCGTGGCCGTCTGTAAGCATCGCTCAGGCCCGAGAGAAAGCCCGACAGGCGCGCCAATTGCTGGCGGAAGGGATTGATCCCCGCGACGCTAGAGACGCTGAGCGGGCGGCCGTGGCGGCTGAGCGGGCGAGCGAACCGACCGTTGCCGATTTGCTTAATCGATACTGCGATCGATTGGACAAACGCGGGGCTCGGTCGGCAAGGGAAGTCCGCCGGATGTTCCGCACAAACGTGGCCGGCGACTTGGGCGACATCCCGCTCGACCAAGTCGGCCGCGACGACATCAACCGCGTGCTCGACCGGATCTACGACCGGGGCGCCGAAACCATGTCCAATCGGGCACGGTCATACCTGCGCGCGGCCTGGGAATTCGGCATCATGGACACCGACCTAGGAATCGAGATTAACCCCGTTCTGCACACCCGGCGCCGCCTTAAAAACGAACCCGTGGGTGAGCGCAATTTAAGTTGGGCGGAGATCCGGCGGATTTGGGAATGGACCCACGCCGCGACGCACGTTTCGGCCTATGCGCGTTCGGCCATCCGTTTGCTTCTGACGACGGGAGTCCGGGTAGAGGAAGCACTAGGCGCCATGGCCGAAGAGTTTGACGACGATCCCGACGGCGGTTTGACTTGGCTGATCCCCGGCGCCCGGCGGGGCAAGACGGGCGTGCCGTTGGCGGTCGCACTTGACCCGTTTCATATGAAACAATTTCACCTGCCCGAGCGCGGGCCGGTGTTTCTAAACCGCTTCGGCAAGCCAATGCCGTCGGTGTCGCTCAACCAAGTGGTCAAGTCCGCCTGTCGCGAAACGGGCGTAGCTATATTTTCGCCGCGAGATATTCGAAGAACGTATAAGACGCGGATTAGCGCCTTGGGCGTGCCGCCGCACGTGTCCGACAGAATGCAGGGCCACTCGATTCCGGGCGTCTCAGCCAGGAATTACAACAAGTATGACTACTTGTCGGAGCGGCGCGAAGCGATGCAAACCTACCTAACGCGCCTGCGGGCGGTCCTAGACCCCGCCGGCAACGTCGTCGAGCTATCGGCATGAACGACGACGACAAGGCGCTGTCGGCGCGCATCGCCGCATTGGAAGCCGCACTAACGACCGAGCGGGCGGCGCACGAAGAAACCCGGCAGAGTTTGCACCGGGAGATCAGCGCGTTCGAACAGCTTTCCGACGACTACATCAAGTTGATGGCGGAAGCTCTGCCCCGCCTTTCGAGCGATTGGGCCAGGACGCGGAAAGCAGACCGGCAGACGGCTTTGCTGCGGCACGCCTACGCGGTGCTGCGGTTCCCGCCGAACGGCGTACACAAGCACGCCGCTTTGTCCCGCCTGGAGGACGACTGGACACTATACAAGGCCCCCAACAACCCGGCGATCGGCCCCTATAGGCGAGCCGTGATCGAGAAGCGGACACGGGACCTGGAACACCGCATAAAGGAATGCTTGGAGAACCTCGCCTCCGACCCTACCGGCCCGGAGCAGTTGATCGAGAAGTGCCGGATGGCTGCCGTCAGATTCGGCCCCGCGCTCGATTCCGACGGGAACATTCACCCCGACCAGCCGCCGCCCACCAAACCCGGCCCGCCGCCGCCCGGGCCGCCTACGCCGCCTAGAGGCTTGCGCGAACTGGTGCAGTTGCGGTTTGCGCTGATGCGGCTTGGGGAAGATATGACGTTCGAGGAAGCGGCAGCGGCCTTCCCCGAGAGCGCTCACAAAGGCGTCGACCGGGTGACGGCCGAGGCATGGATGGACGACGCCGAGAAAGCCGCCGTCCTGGCGATCGACGCCGGGCCAAAGCGGCGGGACGCCACGCTGGAGTGGTTCCGGCAAGCAGCCTTTAAGGAATCAAGCAATGACTGACCAACCCGAAACCCGGCACCGCGATGGCGGCGGCGTTATCGATCCGACGGATCCGATGTGGCGCGACCTGGCCACGCTGACCCGCGCCGACCGATCGGCTACTGGAATCATGAGGGCGCTGATATTGGCGGCAATGGCCTTCGTGATGCTGATGGCGGTTGAGGCCAGGGCGGCGGATGAGAAAGGGCAATACTCCACGGTAAACGCGTACACGTGCCCCCAGTATCTTGAGGGGCGAAGGGGCACGAACCTCGGTAACCAAAGGATCGTGCAATCTTGGGTCTCGGGATATATCACGGCGGTGAATTTGAACCTGCTTAACACGTATGACATTATGGGCGGCGCCGATTACCATGCGGCATTCGTTTGGCTCGAAAACTGGTGCCGCAGCAACCCGTTTAAAAGCATGGCCGACGGCATGAACGACTTCGTCATCGAACGCCACCCGCACCGGCTCAAGACCGCGCCGAAATGACCCGAGACAAAGGAGAACGTATGATAACCACACGAAGTCTATTTCGTGCGGGCATTCGGCGAGGCGCTAGTTCTGATGCCTGAAGCAGTTGAAGGCAACTCGGGACCGACCGTATGGGATCTTGCGGTGAACGTCTGGACATGGGCAAACAACAAAGAGACGCTGGCTGCCGCCTTCCTCGTCCTCCTTAGTGTGGTCATTACCCTATCGGTCAACGCATGGATTCCGAGGCGGCAACGAGCCAAAGAGCAACAGAACAAGCGGAATGCTCTACGCGCAGGTTTGGTCGAAGAAATGAAGTTTACCTTCGAGACGACAGCAGTAAACCTGCTAAGTCTAAAGAATGCTAGCGCTCCCAAAGACGGACGGCCTAATTTCAACGTGCCTGTTGACATCATAGACGACTTTTATAAAGCCAATCTCGCCCATTTGGGTATTCTTCCTCCGAACGAAATTCGCGCAGTGATGAACGCTTACCTCAGACTTGAAGCGAAGCAAGCGTCAATCGGGTTAGTGGGACGACAACTCGAAAGCGGCAGTTACACCGTCGTTTCTGGCGAGGACATTCAACATCTGATCGGTTGGCACACGAACATCCTTTACTCGTTCGAAAATGCTATTTCGGAACTGGGCGGCGATGTCGAGCCAGGGACAACCCAATTGCGCGCCGCCGAGTCAGACGGCGAACAGAAGACGAGCTAGCGCCAACCGATCGACAGACTTGATTAGGCAGCGGCCGGCGGTGTTGGTTTGGCCGCTTGGCTGGCGTTGCCATACGTATCACGTATCCTTGCGGCGGCGGCTTGGATTGCCGGATGCGCCGTGTCGCGCCAGCCAGGTTGCCTTCCATCCATGGTCCGGGCATTTGTTTGGAAGTGCTCTAGATCTTTACGTGATCCGACGTGCATACGAGACATGCGGGGATCTGGCTTGTCAGTTGCGGGCATGGTGCCGTTTCCCTGTTCAGCCATCACGCCGCTGTCGGCGGTTCGGGCTCGGGTTCGACGTGCCCGCGTGAACGTGACGGCGGCGGGGGTGGTGGCGTTGCATTATAATGCTGCGCCAAGCGTACAGCCGATTTGTGGTCGCGCTTTGCCAGCCTGTCGATTGCCGCTTGATGCGTCGGGTCCGCCATTTCGTCCAACGTCGCTGTGTTGTGCACTCTGACGGAATCGCGCGCGGCGATCATTGTCGCGGCCTGCTTTTCCGCAGCGGCAGCTAGCCTGTCGTTGTCTTCGCCGCCTTGGTCCCGCAGGCGCGCGGCTTCGGCCGTCAGACTTTCGGCGCGCTCTGTAACATCCGCATCGGCTATTTTGGCGACTGCCAAATCCAGGGTTTCAGATTGGCCAATATGTTTTTGCCCAATCGCCGATGCGCGGAGGCTTGGCAAATGTTCATCAGTGCCGTGCATCCGTTCGATGCTCAGCCGATCCAGGTTGGTCAGCAAATCAACCGCTGCCGCTCGATCCGTGCCACGCAGGCCGTGCGGGTCCATCAACGCTGTTCGCAGGCCAGCAATGCGCATGTTCAGGGCGCTGGTACTTTCGGCCGTGGCTTGCTCATATTCCGCCGCCGCAACGGCTTGGCTGGCGGCAAGTGATGCTTCGTGCTTTGTCATAAATGGGCTCATTGGATAGCTCCCCGTTTTTTAGCCGCGATCGCGTCAAGCCTACGGACTGCACCGATTGTGCGGCCTTCCCATTCGCGCCGTTCATCGGATTTCAGGTATGTGCGGCGGGCGGCTAGTTCTGCCCGCGTGCGTTCTGCCTGTGTCGGCGGCGGTTTCTGTTGCTTGTATTTCATGGCTCCGGCCGCTTGTTGCCTTCCGTCGTGTTCTCATTGTCGATTGGCGTGCTGCCAGATCCGCGCTTGTTGCCGCCGGAATTCTGCGATGGCCACATCAAGGCAACGATGTGGCGCAACAACGGATTGTCGGTTGGCGCCGCGCCAAACGGCGTACGGGCCGCATAAGCGCCCATGGCGCCCACCAGCGGCGCCGGTAGCAAAGAGCCACCAAAGGCGCTCCCGCCCGCCCCATGGCCCCACGGGCTCGCAGGGGGCCGGCGTTTCGGTCTACGCGGGGATTTCGGCATGTCGTCATGCCCTTCCTATGGTCAAGGCCAATTCTACATCAAGAAACTGTAGTTAGCGAGGCAGATCGAGGATAAGACACCAGGGGCCGGCAACATATCCAGAGTTAATGTAGTGGCGGCTAAATACATGGTAAGATTGCGAACCATGGCCGATTCGCACCAAACCGTTCCGCCAGCGAAGTCTGGCAAAAAAACCATTAAAGTGGACTGGCGGTCTGGGGTAACATGGGTTGCATTGGCTGTGACCATAGTGTGGGTGTTTGTTGTTATTCGGCTCCCGGAGTGGCTCCAACCTGGCTGCCTATATAACCCATTTGGCGCAATGATTATTTCCCCGGCCTACTGCGGGAAAGCAATGACATTCAATGAATGGGGAGATTACCTAACCGGATTTCTGACGCCTCCGGCCTTATTTTGGTTTGTTTGGACCCTATTTCTGCAAAAGCGAGAATTGAAATATCAGCGAGAGGAATTGGAACAGGCGAGAGTGATCTCTAAGGATCATATTGCCGTGGTCAGCGCATCGGCCACGACCGACGCCGCATTAGTATTCTTAGATAAAAAGGACGGTCTAGAACAAATAATGGCGAAACGATATCAAGAGCTTGTAAGGCTGATTGATAAGGATTGGCAGGCGCAATTTAAAAAGCGTCGAGAAGTGGTTTCCGATAATTATCAGAGAACAATGTTTGTCGAGTGGTATGAATGGCTCGTATCCGTCGAAAATGCGGCAAGAGAAACACTTAGACAAGCGAGCGGAGAAAGCGCGCGGGAGTCGGCAACGCTGGTTTTTCACCATAGCCGGGATCAAAAAAATTTGTTTCGGGATAAAGTTCTCGAACATAACTCGATATACGATCGCTATATCGATTTGGCTACGCGCTCCAAACTACTTGCGCTATGCTCTGGATCGGCGGCTGTTATGAACCACAATTTGTCCGAAATGACCAAGCGAATAAACAAACCAGAGATTTAGGCCCCATTTAGGAAATTTTCACCGCAAGAATCGTCGCATCAATTGTGTTGGCTTTTTGAAAAACTCAAACCTAGCCAAAATTAGTTTCTTCGAGGGGTGTCTGGGGATTCTTCCCTTGATCCGGCGGGCCCTACCCCGCTTCGGCGCTCAAAGAGATCATCCGATTATCCTCATGTCCCCTCCATCCGACGGGCCGCAACGAAAAGGGCTTGGAACTCGAAGCTCAGCGGCAATTGGTCCAAGGCTTGGACCACGCGCCCGTCAATTCCCTTAGGCTCTTGGGCAGCGACGGCGGCGAGTAGCGCTTGCCTGTCCGTAGCGATGCAGACCGTAACCCACCGCTTGCCGCCTTGTTGAAGGGCTTGCAGGTGCCACCTTGCATCGGACGCCAAACCCCGATCCAACACCCGCAGGCCATCGGCGACCGTCAGCACGGCACGGGCCGGTATCGGCTCCACGGGCGGCGGTGGAGTGTGTTTGCGAGGGTCAACCGGCCCGACCGGCCACCTTGGGTTTGGCCGGGCGCCCAAGCCGACAGGTGGCCGATATGTGATGCCCGGCCCGTTGCCCCGAATCGGCATCAATACTGGTCCCGCATCAGTACATCCCGACGATGCCGAGGGCAGAATACTAAGATTTTTTGACGTTTAATTGCCCGGCGCGAAAGCATCCTATGCATTTTCCTTGTCGCGGGGCTCCCGCCAATTGTCGGGAACAGCGACAAGGCCCTGTTCTGCCAGCCCCGATGCTTGCGGCTTCGGCGGTTCAAGCCGTACCGCGTTCACGGGCCGATGTGGCTTCAAATCGTCACCCTGCAAGGTCGGCGGCAAAGCGTCGTGGCGCACCGGGCTTGGATCATCGGCAGCCGCTTCCGGGCTGTAGAGCCGGATTGATATTTCCGTGGTCGCGGCATCACCATCCTTTGTGACAGCCGCCAGCGGCGGGCAAATATAGCGCAACGCCGGATGGACGATGGCAGCGGCCTTTTCAAGATCACCAGCTTTGGCAGCCTTGGCCGCAGCCGCTGAAATGTACGTCAGCGGATGATGGGCGCCGTTCTCGCACCAGATTTCCAACGCGCCCTTCGCAATCCAAGCTTGGACCTGCTCATCTTTGACCGGCACCATGACATTTGTGCCGTGCGGGCGCCCGGCGCCGGGCCGGGCGCCGCCCCTTGGCTTGTGCTCCGCTATCGGCTTGGCGCGGGACTTTCGTTTTCGCTTTTCGGCCATGCTTGCCTCGTTTGATTTAACTCGCCCCACGCGTGCAAGTCTATCATCACCAAGCCCCACAGCGCACCAACAATCCGACGCCCGGCCCCCGGCCACGGGCGGGCAGCCAAGCCCACCATCAGCCAGCGAACGCGGAAGGGGGGAAGGGGATTTACGGGGTCATTTGCGGCTCCCAACTACTACGGAATCCTATGTATGTCTTTTCTAGACGCTCTCTCCCCCCTCAAGTAAAGGGGGGGTACCCCTTCACCCCCTCCCGTCCGCCAGAAACTCGCAGAATTCAGCGGCTTCCGGTGACGGGGGGAGGTCGCTCACCGGAAGGGGGGCGCCCCCTTCCGCCCCCGTCTAAGCGGCGGTTTCCAAGCGCCTCAAAAGTCGCCCGTGATTTTCCGGCTCTTGGCGCGGCTCTTTCCTGCGAAATCGACGCGCTCGACCCCTTCCCCCGCGTTTAGGGCCTTCACCTCGCCCCTTGGCAGCAACCAGCCTCGATTCCGCCCGCCCGGTGAATTTATCCGCACCCATTCGCCGTCACTTTCCACAACCACGCCGCGATCAGGGTCGACCATTGCGCCATGTTTCAACCACTGTTTCCGCATTGCGTGCCCGACTTGATTGATGGTTGCGTTACTGGCGTCTTTCGGGCCTTCGTGTCCGGGGAAAAACACTTCCGCATAGATCGCCGTTGCGGTTTTTCGTTTTACTCCTAGCCCCCGTACGGTGGCGGGTGGGTTGCCCCAGTCGTAGGCATCAACGATGGCCTCTTCGACAGCGCTGACGCGGCGGTGCTCTTCGGCGCGTTGGTCAAGCAGCGCCTGTTCATCGGTTGTTGGCCACCACCGGGCGCCGTCCGCGTACGCGTGCCAGTTCTCGGCCCACAACTGGTCAATCTCAGCGTCTGACCAGTCCAGTGCGATTGACGTCGCCGAGACGGGCAAGTAGCGACGGTTCCCTGTCGCATCGACCAAAAACGCCTCTTCATTTATGGTGCCGACAAAGACACAGCGCCGCTGGTAGTGGGATGGCTTCGCCATGTACGCCTCCCGCAGACCGTCGAAGCTGCGCGATAGGAACGCTTTCATCGCCGTGGCCTCGGAGTGCCGAAACGTCGCGTCCAATTCGCCCAACTCAATGATCCAGCCGCTAACCGCCGCTAACAACGAATCCTTATTGTTGATCTTCAACACGACGCTGGTCAGATAATATTCACGCAGCGGTTTGGGGATCATCGTGCCCAGGCCACTGGTTTTGCCCGCGCCCTGGACGCCAAACAGCGACAGGACGTATTCGTAAGTCGCCCGCGCGATCTCGCCACGCTTTTCCTGAGCCTCGGGGGTCATTGCGGTTTCGGCGCCGTCCGCCGCCGCACAGGCGCCAACGAAAAACAGCCGGAAGGCAATCAAGGCCGTTTGCAGTTGGTCCATTGGCACCCCGATTTCTTCGATCAGGTCGCCAAGGCGCCGCTTGCCGTCCCATTCCAAGGCTGACAGGTAATCGACCACCGGATTCGCTTGGTTCAGGTCGGCGATGGTCGCTAGTGTGTCTTGCATATGACGGCCCGCTAGTCCGTTGATCGCCGCCAGCCCCCGCATTCGTGTGACAAACGCAACATCTGCCTTGTCGGTGTCCTGCCGCAGTCCTGGGAACTTCCAGCGCTCTTGTTTAGCGATGACGTCGTAGTGAATTTCCCCGCCGTACTGCTCTAGAATGTGGCCGATGTTGTCGACATGCTCCACAATTCTGACGTCCCCTTCGGGCGATACCCACTTCACAGGGAAGCTTGCGGGGGGCAACGGCAACAGTGGGTTCGCCGCCGGCCGTGCCATCAACCGAGTGTCCGCCGGCCGTGACGCGGCGGCAAAGTCTGTCGCCTCTCTTGCGATTTTCGCCACGTCGGCGTCAATCGCCTTCGTTGAGTTCCCTAGCCCAAGCGCCTTGGCCGTGGCTTTCTTGGCCACCGCTATTTCCACTTCTCTGCCTTCATACAACGTATAGTGACGGACGATGTCAGGGGGCAACGGTTTACGTGATAGGATCGCGTCGAATGACGTCTTGTCATGGCGCAGCCTAAATGCTGTTTTCGTATGGATGTTGTATAATACGGGGCGGTAGCCCTTGTTCCAATAGAATTGGCCCTTGGGGTCGCCCCCGGCGTAGCCTGGATCGAGCGGATCGCTGCATACCCGCCCATCCATGGCGCTGCCTTTTTCGAGCAAGTCGGCAACAGTCCAAGTTTCATCGGGGTTTTTGAAGTATAGGGCCGCTGTTCCCAGCAGTACGCCTTGTTGGCGCACGGCATGAGCCGCTTTGGTAGCCGCTTCCTCATCAACCCCGCGCGCCACTTGTTCGGCTACTTCGGCCTCTATCTGTTTCATGGTCACGCTGTGCGCCACAGGGTGCAGGAACTGCCGCGCTTCGTCCATGCGGCGGTGCGTCCGATCAATGGTGGCTTGATCGATGATCGGCAGCCGGTCTATGCGCAATAGCTCGCCTTCCCACCCTGTGCATTCTCGTTGCGACGACAAGCCGTCGCCAAGATGCGGGGCCAAAAACACCGGTTGCGTTGGTGCCCGCAATGCCTGATCAGAGATGCCCCGGATTTGGACACTGCCGCCTTTGTCGACGTAAGCCCACGGCTCACCGTTTGCCCATTCCAGTATATGCAGCGCGTGAAGGAAATCCGGGATCAGTCCGGCATCGCTGACAGCAATTTCGACATGCCAGCCACCGTCCTGTTTGACTGGCATGCCCGAACCGTTGACGATTCGCGAACCCGTCGATGGCGTGATCGCCTTGCCGGCATAGCCCACCCCCGGCATAAGGGTGTGGAGATAGTCGTTGACGGCGCCCGCGTCGGTAAAGCGCTCGGCACCGACGCCCCAAACCGCCGCCGCGTCATCGGGCACCGCCTTGGCCGTGTCAGCGTCAATGGTGGCGATGCCGGCTTCGCCGTCACGGAAGGCGGCGAATTCCTTGGACCGGGCCACAAGCCCGGACCCTGGAACTACCGCGTCTTGCTTGGCCCCTACCCTTGCCCCGTCTGCGATGGATTCAGCGAACGTGCCGGCCAACCGCAACGTGTCAGGGGCGCTAAGCGTTTCACGGCGCCACGCCACATATGCCTTGATGTCGGCGAAAGCGTGCTGTCGCACAATACCGTCTGTTTGCTTGGCGCCGTCAGCGTTGGACTGCAACTTTCCCTGTTCGTCTAGCCAATACGCTTTGCCGACAGAGTGCGGATAGACGATGGTTGAGATACGAATCGGGTTCGGCATGTCAAACAACCCCTGGCAGTGCGGTTGGTAGGAAGCTGAGACCTTGGCGCGGCCGTGTCAGGGCGGTGTAAATCAGCGCGCGGCGTTCGGGCGGCAGCCACCGCCCGTGGCGCAGGATGTCGAGGGACACGCAGACAAAAGGCCATTCAGAACCCTGTGCGTGGTGTACCGTTCGACAGTATGGAAGGGACACGGCGATGGGCGGTTGTTTCTTAGCACCCGGCGCCGGGGCCGGGCGCCACGTGATTGCCCGCTGCCCTGTCAACGTTTCGTGGATGTCGCCAAGCCACAGCCGGCGCGGCTTGAAGACTGTTTCCAGGGCGTCGAGATTCCGCACGCGCGCGGTCAGGACGGGAACGGCCGGATTGATTTTACTGACATCAACAGGGCCGTCGAAGGCCACTTCAAGGGCGTCACCGCTACTTATCTGCATTGCAGAATGGGTCACTAGGCTCACTAACTCGAACGTAGGCGGTAACATCGCACCGGGGTGTATCTGTCGGTGCCGCCACCGCCCGATGCGGTTCCGCATCTTGTTTGTTGCACAGATGATAGGCGCGTTGCCGGGCACGGTATCGCGCACGAACACCCCGGCACCGGCGCCCCTTAGCGCGCCCGTCGTCAACAGGCTATCGGCGAACAGCGCGGGGTCGTACCCGGCCACGTCGAAACGGTGTTGTCGGGTCAAGATGATATCGGGCGCCAAAGTCTGGAATCGCTGGGTCTGCGGGCTCCGCGCTGTCGACACCGGCGGCAACTGTGCCTGATCGCCAATCGACACGATGACAGCAGCGCTTCCCACGGCCTTGCGCAGATCGCTGTACATTTCGTGGCTAACCATGGAACTTTCATCGACTAAGACGCAGGCCACACCATCATTGGATTCCGCCGGGGTAAAACTCGGTTCCAACAATTCTTGGATTCGGCGTGCTATGGCCGTGATAGCAGTGTCGTCACGCGGCAATTGCTGCATCAGTGCCGTGTGTGCTTCGGATAGCGTGTCAAACTCTGCTTCGGGCGTTGGCTTGGGGTGATAGACAACGCTGTGTAACGTCCGGGCGTAGACGCCCCGGCTGATCAGGACGCGGCACGCGCGGTTGGTCGGCGCACAGACAATGAAAGCCACACGCGCGGCGCGGAGATCGGCCACGACGGCGCTGAGCAACGCGGTTTTGCCGACACCACCACCACCTGCAATGGTGATGTCGGCACCGGGCGGCGCTGTCAGAACCAAGTCGCGGGCGGCGCGTTGGCCCGTATCGAGTACTAGCGACGCCGCAACGTGGCTGAAGGTGTTCATCGCGATTCCTTTCAGTGAACAGGCACCGGCCGCGTCGGCGTCAGCAGGCCGATGGCGGTGGCGGTTTCGAGTATCCCGGCGCACCAGCCGCAGGCGGCAACGGTGGCGCCTGTGTCGCGGTGCGGGCCGATGACAAAGGCCAAGGTGGCGTTGCCGCAGTGGTCACAGCCGGCCATTTGGTAGATCGCGGCGGCACGATCAGCCGGGGTGACACAAGGGCAGTGGTTGAAGTCGGTCGCGATTTCGGCCATAACAAGAGATCCTTCGAACTTCGTGGTTGGGGTTCCAAGCGAAACGCCCGGCGGTGGTCAGTCGCCGGGCGTTTCCATTTCGGGCTCAGCGGCCATCTTGGCCTTAAGCGCGGCTTCCATTTCCATCGCCTGTTTGCGGCCTGCGGTTCCCGGCCCGATCAGCTTCTTGGCCAAGGCATCGGGTGAAACCCCCGCCACGGCCATGCCAAGGCGCGCCGCTGTCAGAACCGCAAAAGCCGCCACCGCCTGTTCGGCGCTCGCCTTGGCTTCGGCCAGCATCTTGGCGAATTCGATGGCCCAAACCTGTCGGCGCCGGGCCTGGATTTTCCTAAGCGCCGATTCTTCGGCTACCCTACCCGCCGCCAATTCGTCACGAAGGACATGGGCCGTTGCGTCTAGCTGGTGTTGCTGGCTCGCAGCGGCAACAGCGGCCCGTTGTAGCCGCGCTGTGCCAGCGCCTGGCGAACGCACTTCGGCGGGTGTCGCGGCGAAAATCGACGACAGGCGGGCGCCGTGCGCGTCAACGTCGCGGTCAACGCGCGCAAGATCCGCCGACACGATGTCACCCCGTCTTTCAAGGTCGGCGCACTGCGCGCGGATTTCAGCCAGCGCGGCGACGTCTTCGGGTTCATCGGCGGCGGTGGGGTCAAATCGTTCTAGTATGCTGGTCATGCGGTCAGTTCCTTTGCTCGGTGAGCCGCGACGCGGCAACGGTCGGTGCAGAATTGCGTGTCGGCGCGCTTGTTTGGTGGGATCGGCCACGTGCAGCGCCGACAGCGTTTGCCGGTGTATTTGCTAGATTTGCCGGCCGATAGCTGGACGAATCGCGGCCGGGATTCGGTGGCCTTCAAGTCGAAACGAAACCAAGACACGTAAGCCTTGGCCGTGTCCGGGGTGCCGCCGATCCATTGGGGCTTTCTGTTGACGGCGCCAATGGCGGTGCAGCGTTCGACGAAACGCGCCCGGCCCTGGGCGTGCAGCCAGTCGCCCGGAAGCAGGAAGATCACCGGCACCGGTGGCGCGATCTTGAAAGCGTGATCGATGAACCGGGCAGCCAGTGACCAAGGCGGATTAGTCACCACGGCGGCGGTACCTGCGGGCAGGCTGTCGAGGTCGAGGAAATCGGCCTTCGCGATGTTCTCGTGTAACGGCTCCAGATCAATACCCGTTACGTCTATGCCAGCATCCATGAACGGAAGCATGGTGCCGCCGCCACCGGCGCTTGGATCGAACCAAGGGCCGGGCGGCAAGTTCGGCAAACCCAACAATGCCAGCGCGAAGTCGCGTGGCGTCTGGAAAAATTCGCGGGGCTGTGGCGGGAAGTCTGAACGGTAGCCCACTGCCTCACACCCGCACCAAGGTTTGTGTGCCGTTGGCGTTTGGCCGGTAGTACCAACGCGACACCGGTGGCAGGGCAAAGGGCTGCGATTCGGCGGGCTTGGTGCCCGCCCGCTCTGCCAAGATCCGCCGCACATACGTCAGCACGTCGCGGCGGGTTTCCGCCTGGACGGCAGCGTCAAGCATCCGAATCAATATGGCTGCCTGCATGTCGACATCGTTCGTGGCGTCGGTGTTCAACTTGGCCAAGGCGGCGGCATACACGGCATCGGTTAGCGCCGGATCGTCCGGTTCCCGGTCCAGGTCAGGGCCGATACAGCGCGCGGTGGCAGTCACCAAAATCGTGATGATGGGCCGCACTATGTCGCTGACGATCAAGGCAGCGGCAGCGGCTTGTTCGGCCGCCTGTTTGGCTTCGGCTTTTGCTTTGGCCTTGGATTCGGCCGTCGTGGATTTTTTCGGCATGGGTCAGTCCCCTCGAAAGCGGCGGTTGGGATAGGCGCCGCCGCCGGCATCTGTTGCCAGCGGCGGGTAGTTGATCAGGCGGCGGGGCGTTCGATATCCGCCGCGGGGCCGGTCAAGTCGTGAAGCGCCTTGACGGCGATTTCGATGTGGCCAGCGATTTGCTGGACGTGGCGAAATTCGCCGTCGTATGGGCCAGTCTCACGCTGCCCGAGCGCCGTCTCGGCTTCCCGGCAGGCCCACTCGGCAGCCTCTAATGCTGGAAGGTGTTGGCGCAGATTTGCTTTCTCTTGGTTGGTCATGGTGGTTTCCTTCGACTTCGGTGGCCGGCGGCGCGGGATCGCGGCGCCGGTTACGCTACGGCTGTCTTGTCGTCCGGCTGGATGATTCCCCGTTCGGTCGCTTCGGCGCGTAGGGCCTTGGCGAACGGGATCTCTTCGGGCAATGGCGCGCCGTGGAGCGCACGCCACCGCGCCGGGCTGGCTGTGAATTCAGCGCACTCCCTGCGACTGACGCCACGTCTACCCGGCGTGATCGCAACTGGCTGTGGGCAGTGCCGCGCGGCGTAAAGCCGCCGCATCGTGCGATCAGACACGCCGCCCATTTCAAGCGCGTGCTGTGCCGGTGAAATGTGGCCAGTGATGGCCAGAAACTGTTGCCAAAACTCAGGCGACAAAAACGCGTCGATCTCGGGCTCCGAGAGCACCGCGAGCGTCCGTATCGGGGATAAATTCATCGTCTGGCCTCCGGTTTGGGTTGATTTGCTTGCCCAAAACGTAGGGACATTGCCAGGCCAATGCTATCGAAAACCCGCAGAAATCAGCCGTTTTTCGGACCGCTGGCCAGCGGTCCGTTTTTGCCCTTGTTGCTTGTTGGGCCGGGTAGGGTTGCCCGGCCGGCTCGCGGCGGCCAGTATTCGTCGCGGGCGGCTATTCGCCCGTTGGGTCGTTTTGCATAGGATATTGCATAGGATGTTCGAAACTAACCGCAGATATTCCGAAATGCGTATCAAGAATATAGTGTAACATTATGTTTTTACTCGGAGAATTGGACGTGAGAAATTTTATAGGAAACTATCGATGCTGATCGATAGCCATTGCCATCTCGATTACCTGGCCGACAACGACGACCTGGACGCGGTGGTCGACCGGGCACGCACCGCCGGCGTCGGCCTGATGCTGACCATTTCGACCAAAGTCGGCGAGATCGACCGCATCGTCGCCATTGCCGAAGCCTACGACGATGTTTATTGCACCGTCGGCGTGCATCCCCATGACGCTGGTGCCGAGGGCGAGGCCGAAGTGCAAACCGCCGACCTGATCGCCGTCGCGGCGCATCCGAAGGTGGTCGGCATCGGTGAAACCGGACTCGACTACTTCTATGAACACAGCCCGAAGGAAAGCCAGCAGCAGCTGTTTCGCCGCCATATCGCGGCGGCGCGCGAGACCGGATTGCCGTTGGTCGTGCATAGCCGCGACGCCGACGACGACATGGCGGCCATCCTAACCGAGGAAATGGGGCAGGGCGCCTTCAAAGGCTTGATGCATTGCTTCAGTTCCGGTCAGGGCCTGGCCGACCGGGCGCTCGCGCTCGGGCTCTATCTGTCTTATTCCGGCATCGTGACGTTCAAGAAGGCCGGTGATCTCCGCGCCACTGCGCGGGCAACGCCGCGCGATCGCCTGCTGGTCGAAACCGACAGCCCCTATCTGGCGCCGATGCCCCATCGCGGCAAGACAAACGAGCCGGCGTTGGTGGTGCATACGGCGGCGAAAATGGCCGAGCTGCACGACACCACACCGGCCGACATGGCGACGCTCACAGGCGAAAACTTTTTCCGCCTGTTTGACAAAATCCCACGGCCGGCCGACGCATGAAAGTTACCATCCTTGGCAGCGGCTCGTCAGGCGGCGTGCCGCGCATCGGCAACGAATGGGGCGCCTGCGATCCGGCGGAGCCGAAGAACCGGCGCCGGCGCTGCTCGATCCTGGTCGAGAACGACGGCACGCGCGTGCTGATCGACACCTCACCGGACATTCGCGAGCAGCTGCTGGAGGCGGACGTCGATCATGTCGACGGCGTCGTCTGGTCGCACGACCACGCCGATCAGACCCACGGCCTGGACGAACTCCGCGTCCTCGCCATCCGCCACCGCCAACGCGTGCCGGTCTGGGGCGACGCGACAACGTTGGCGTCGCTGAAGAAGAAGTTCGGTTATTGTTTCGAACAACCGGAAGGGTCTTGGTACCCCGCCATCCTGGACGCCCAAGTGATGGACGGGCCGTTCACCGTCGGCGCCATCGATATCGTGCCATTCGAACAAGACCACGGCTCGATGATCAGCCAAGGCTTTCGATTTGGCCCGATCGGCTATTCCAACGATTTGGTGACTTTGTCGGACGCCGCCTTCGAGACCTTGGCCGGCGTCAAGATCTGGATCGTCGACGCGCTCCGCTACGCGCCCCATCCGACCCACGTCAACGTCGAAACCGCGCTCGAATGGATCGACCGGCTGAAGCCGGAGCGCGCCGTCTTGACCAACATGCATGTCGACCTGGATTACCAAACCTTGCGGCGCGAACTGCCGGCCGGTGTCGAGCCCGCCTACGACGGCATGGTGCTTGAAGCCTGAGGGCGCGGTCGCGGTCGCGGCGGGAACCACTGTTTGTTGGCGCCAATTTGTGCGAGCAAATCTCGACCACAGTGGCTCGGAAGCAATGTCCCTTGCCGGTGAACGCCGATGGTTCAGAATTCGGGTTGGATCGGCCGAAGGTGGCGCGACTCGGACGTTCCCGCACGCGCCACTGTATTGCCGGGTCTTAATCTGATAATCCTGGTGGGAGGAGGCGATGGCGACTTGACAGAGGACATCAGGACTTGGCTTGAGAACTTGGGTCTCGCCCAATATGGTGACACGTTTGCCGACAACGACATTGCCTCGGACATTCTCGCCGACCTAACGGAAGACCATCTGGAGAAGATGGGAGTTTCAATCGGTAACCGGTTGCGGTTGCTGAAGGCGATTGGCGCCGAAGCCGCGGATGCCCCTGCGCCTGCGGCCACGCCTGTCGCAGCCGACATCCGGGCGGCCGCACCGCCACCCGAACCACTACCCAGCAGCGACGCCGAACGGAGGCCGTTGACCGTGATGTTCTGCGACCTGGCAGATTCCACGGCGCTTTCGACGCGGCTCGATCCGGAAGATCTGCAAGATGTCATCCGAGCTTACCAGGAAACCTGCTCGGCGTTGATCAGGAACTATGAAGGCTTCGTTGCCAAATATATGGGTGACGGCATCCTAGTCTATTTTGGTTATCCCAAGTCCTTGGAACGCAATGCCGAGCGGGCGGTGCGCAGCGCGCTCGACATAGTCGGAGCGATGGGGGAGCTCAACAACACTTTAGGACGCGACAAAGGTATCGAATTTGCCGTCCGTATCGGTATTGCCACTGGCATCGTGATGGTCGGCGAGGTTGTCGGTGAAGGCATGGCGCAGGAACGTACGGTAATCGGCGAGGCACCGAACATGGCAGCCCGTCTGCAAGGTGTAGCTGGACGCAATGGCATTGTCGTTGGCTCTCTCACCAAGGAAGTTTCGGGTGATACGTTTATCTATGAGGATATGGGCTCCCGCGAGTTGAAGGGAATATCGGGTCTGGTAGCGACCTGGGGTGTTACTGGGCTGCGTAACGATGCGGCTCGGGCGGCTGGTCTTGAAGCTAACGACGATCCAGTGGAATTGCCGGTTTTGGTCGGACGCGATGAAGAGATCGGCCTGTTGCGCCGGGCCTGGCAAAGCACCAAAGAGGAAGGTCGCGGCCAAGTCGTCACACTTAGCGGCGAGGCCGGGATCGGCAAGAGCGTTTTGATCGACGGGCTCAGGGCCGAAGTGCGCGCGGAGGGCCTGCCGCAGCTGACCATGCGCTGTTCACCCTATCACACCAACAGTGCCCTTTACCCGGTGATCGAACACTTCAAGCATTTGGCCCGCTGGCAACTTGAAGACGATGTCGCTTCGCGCCTCGACAAACTCGAAATAATGCTCGGACGATATAGCCAACCGCTCGGCGAAACAGTGCCTTTGATAGCCTCGCTTCTGTCACTGACGATACCCGAGGACAGATATCCGCCACTAGAGCTGACACCGCAACAGCAAAAACAACAGACTCAAGATGCAATCATCGGCATAACCATGGAAGTTGCCGAACGCCAGCCGTTCCTGCAGTTATGGGAGGATCAGCACTGGGCCGACCCCTCGACACTGGAGCTGATCGGGCTTCTGATCGAACAGGCGCCGACTGCGTCATTGCTAATGGTGTTGACCGCTCGACCGGATTTCGTACCTCCTTGGCCGGCGCGCTCACACATCACGCCAATCACGCTGAACCGCCTGGAGCGACCCCATGCAGAGGTACTTGTTGCTCGAATTGCCGACAAGAAACCGTTGCCGGAGGAAGTCATTGATCACATCGTCACTAAGACAGACGGCGTACCACTTTATGTAGAGGAACTCACCAAGACGATCCTAGCCTCTGACATCCTGCGCGACGTCGGCGAGCATTATGAACTCACCGGCCCACTGTCGTCACTGGCCATTCCCGATACGCTGCAGGAGTCGCTGATGGCACGGCTTGACCGGTTGCCGCAGGTCCGCGAGCTGGCGCAACTTGGTTCTGTGCTCGGCCGCGAATTCGCCTATGAGATGATCTCCGGTCTTTCTACGACAGGCGAGACTGTCCTGCAGAAAGGTCTCGGGCAACTGGTCGAGGCGGAACTGCTCTACCAGCGCGGCCGCCCACCACGGGCGAAATACATCTTCAAGCATGCGCTGATCCAAGACGCCGCTTACGGCTCTCTCTTGCGACGTACGCGCCAGCAATACCACCAGCAAGCTGCGGAACTTTTGGAAGC
>Ga0315336_1000893_pt1 | contig 67593 bp, 52 predicted proteins | sample ASW5metaG_FD_204512 | JGI IMG/M metagenome (GOLD analysis project Ga0315336, IMG submission 204512) | Ammonia-oxidizing marine archaeal communities from Monterey Bay, California, United States - ASW #5 | ecosystem: Environmental > Aquatic > Marine > Intertidal zone | place: USA: California... | reverse complement strand
CTTTGGGTTCTGGTTGGGCTCTGCGGACACGGGCCGGAGGCGCCGTGCCACGGAGCTTGGGCTTTGGTTCTGGTTGGGCTTTGCGGACACGGGCCGGAGGCGCCGTGCCACGGGGGGGGAGGGATCTTTACTTGCCCCGGCGCCAGTTTAGCCAGCCGCCGAGGAGCTTGCTGACCCGGGGGGTGAGGCGGGTCCGGTTGTAAAGATCCCCCGTTCTGCGAACCGCGTCCGCCTGGGTCGGGTAGGGATGAATTACATTGGCGACAGAGCCCAGGCCGACATTGTTTGTCATCGCCATCACCAACTCGCCGATCATGTCGCCGGCATGCCGGGCCACGATCGTGGCTCCCAGGATTTTGTCGGAGCCCTTTTCCACGTGGACTTTGACAAAGCCTTCGGTTTCGCCGTCCAGAATCGCCCGGTCTACATCATCCATCTGCATCGTGAACGTATCGATCGCCACGCCCTCTTTTTCGGCGCCCTGTTCGGTGATTCCAACATGGGAAATCTGCGGATCCGTGTAGGTGCACCAGGGAATCGTCAGGGCGGATCCTTTCTTCTTCCGCCCGGGAAACAGGGCATTGTTCAACACCGTGCGTGCCATGAAATCCGCCGCGTGCGTAAACTGGTACGGTGAGCAAATGTCTCCCGCCGCGTAGATCCGGGGATTCGACGTCCGGTAGGTGTCGTCGACCGTAACTCCCCGCTTGTGATACGCCACCCCGGCGGCCTCCAGCCCAAGTCCATCCACGTTTGGAGCCCGGCCGACCGCTACCAGTACCGCATCGACTTCGATTTGCTTCTCCTCCCCACCTTGCGTGTAGTGGACGGTGCGTCCCGCCTCACCACCGGAAACACGATCGATATTCTCAATGTTGGTTACAATCTTCACCCCGTCGCGGAGCAGGGCCTCCTGGATAATCTCCGCCGCATCCGCATCCTCACGAATCAACACGTGGGGTGCGAGCTCCAACAACGATACATCGCTGCCAAATCTTCGGAACACCTGCGACATCTCACAACCGATCGGGCCGCCGCCAATCACCGCCAGCCGCCGGGGCAGTTCGGTCAGGTTGAAAATTGTCTCGTTGGTCAGGTAGCCGGCTTCGTCGAGCCCGGGAATGGGAAGCCCGGCGGCCCGGGCACCGGTTGCGATCACCGCCTTGGAAAAGCTCAACTCCTTTCCTTCGACCTCGAGGGTCCGCGGGCCGGTGAATGTCCCCTGGCCGAGAAACACATCGACGCCAAGGTCCGTAAAACGCTGCACCGAATCGACTTCAGAGATCTGCGCTCGAAGCCGGCGCATCCGGGCCATGGCTTCGGGAAAATCCACCGTCACCTCGCCGCCGAACCGAACGCCGAATGCCCCGGCGCCTCGAACATTTTCCGCCGCGGTCGCGGCGCTGATGATGCCCTTGCTCGGAACGCAACCATAGTTCAGACAATCTCCGCCGCTCAGCGCCCTCTCCACCAGGGCCACACGGGCGCCCAACCCGGCCGCCCCCGCCGCGCTGACCAGTCCGGCCGTTCCCGCGCCCACCACCACCAGGTTGTAAGGGTTGTCGGGCGTGGGATTCTCGTAGTCGGCCGGATGAACCCGCGATAGCAGCAGTTCATTGTGTTCGTCTCTGGGTTCAACGATGATACTCATGGAGTTCCTTTTTTGGTCAGATTCTTCGAGCTGTGAGAGTCACTTTTGGTTTCAGGTTTCGGGTTTCGGGTTTCGGGATTCAGTCCTGCGTCACGTTTTCCAATTTATCTGAATCCCAATCTCAATCTTAATCGATTATGATTGCGATAAGGATTACGATTAGGATTCGATAACCGCCCCATCGGTCGACTACGCTTCGGTCTTTTCCGGCTCGGCATCGGAGATCTGGAACCGCTTCTTGAGAATTCGAGGCACGAAACTGAGTATAGCAATCAGCGACGCTGCAACGGCGAGAATCAAAACCGTCTTCTTGGGGTCTCCCCCTCCGTCTTTGATTGAAGAGAAAGCAATTACGAGGGCGGCGGTGCCCGGCAACATGCAGATCCAGGAAACAAGAACATACGTCCAGAAGTTAATCCGCGTGAGTCCATACGCGTAGTTCTGAAAGTTGAAGGGAAATATGGGCACCAACCGGGTTATCATGATCATTCGCCAGCCGTGCGTCTCCACACCTTCGTCGATTTTCTGAAATACTGCGTTTTCCTTGGACCAGCCTTCAACCATCGGGCGAAGCACGGTCCTCGCAAGCAGAAACGCAAGGGATGCGCCTGTCGTTGACGCGATGGAAACGTACACGGTTCCCCAAATCGCGCCGAAAAAACCGGACCCCGCAGTCAATGCCAGGCCAGGCAAAAAGAACAGCGTTCCGAAAATGTAAAAGACGATGTACGCGAGGGGTCCCCAAACTCCGAGTGATTCGATATAACCGTTGACTTGTCCAATCCGCTCCGGCGTCACGAAATACTTCGCCAGCGCGATGACGCCGATGAGAATCCCCACAATGATGACCGGCTTTACCCAATTGATTTTCCGCCCTTCCGGTGCAGACATTAATAAATCTCCGTTTTGCATCGAACGATAAAGCACCCGCTGTCGTCGTCCACTTCATTCTTGAACACGCACTGACCCTTGGTCGTGGAGCACGCAGAGTGCTTACTGCGGATGTGAATGGAATCGAGCCCATAGCGAGGATATCCGAACTGTAATCAATAACCGCACCCATGAACAGGTTGGCCTTCCAAGTCCGAGCGGCAGCAGGAAGGAATCCTGAACAGAGAATGAATGCGCAGTCTCCATCCCATTCACGCTTTCACGCCCTTGCGGTCGACCCGACGTGGAAGCCCGGGCTACGCGGGGCGGGGCGGTCCTCCGGTTGGGCTCCGTTGCATGCTGTGTTTTACCCCCGCCCCCGTGCTTGCGCCGCGTCCTTGACCCTTCTTCTCGGGTTGGTTCCGGTTGAGTCTTCGCTACACGGGTCGCATACCCGTGCTACGACCGGGGTTCTGGTTGAGTCTTCGCTGAACGGGTCACATGCCCGGCCAATTTACTGAGCAAAAAGCTTCCTTCTGTAATATTGATCGAATTCACGGAAGAATGTCACGTTCGCGAACGACTACAGGTTATGGAAGCTGCGAGCCTCTCCTCTCCAGCTCCCAGTCGGCGCGAGAATTCGCCGGCTGTTGCTCCTCTCCTGCAAAAGGGCGCGGGCTAACCCCCGCGCCCTTGCCCCGTCTTCGCCTCAGGTAAGCTGGCTGCCGCGGGCCATTACGACTTTACCGGTTCTCACCAGTTCGATGATGTCGAATTCTTCGTACATGCGCAGGCAGGCATCGATTTTTTCGGAGGCTCCGGTGGCCATGACGATCATCGATGTTTTGGTGAAGTCGACCGTTTTGCATCCGAAATGCTCGGCGATCTGGAGCGCGACCGTCCGGCGCTCGGCGGTTGCGACCGGGATCTTGATGAGCGCCAGCTCTCGAACGACTGCGTTTTCGTCGGTGTGCTCGATGCAGTGTATGACATCAATCAGCTTGTTGGTCTGCTTGATAATCTGGTCGAGTCCTTCACCTGATCCCTGCGCCGCGATGGTCATCCGCGAAAACGCACCGTCCTTGGAGGGAGAGACAACCAGCGAATCGATATTATACCCGCGGCGCGCGAACACCTGTGCCACCCGCGCCAGCACACCGGGCTTGTTCGCGACATACACGCTGAGAGTATGGATGTCGGGAAGCCTCGCGACATCAACGGGAGTTTGGATAGCAGTAGCGGTCATAAATACATTTCCTCTTTCAATGACAACGTTCCATTCGTCATTCCGTCATTTCTCCTAGGTTGAACCGGTCGGTTTTTCCTGTGGCCCTTTCGCCGGTTCGAGCAACATGTCTTCGATCGCTTTGCCGGCCGGGATCCAGGGGTAGACGTTGTCGGCTTTCTCAACCTCCGCATTGATGATGGCGGGGCCGTCATTATATTCCAGGGCACGGGTGAGAATCTTTTTCACGTCCGCCGGACGCTTGAGATTCCATGCCCTGGCATTCGGGTAGCTTTCGGTAAGCCGGACAAAGTCCGGATTCCCTTCCAGGTCCACACCGCTCTCGCGATCTCCAAAAAATGCCTCCTGCCACTGCCGAACCATACCAAGGTAATGGTTGTTCAGAATCAGGACCTTGATCGGCTGCTTGTGGAGACAGGCGGTTGCCAGGTCGGACATCGTCATTTGAAATCCGCCGTCGCCCACCACCGCGGTAACCAGCGCGTCCGGCCGACCGAATTGCGCGCCGATTGCGGCCGGCAATCCGTATCCCATTGTTCCCGCCCCGCCCGAGGAGAGCCACGTATTCGGCTCCACGGTCTTGCAGAACTGGGCCGCCCACATCTGGTGCTGGCCGACATCGGTTGCGACGATCGACTTGCTTTTCGTCAACTCGTCCCACACATCAAGGACGTGCTGCATTTTCAGACCGCCCTGCTTCTTGTACTTGAGCGGGAAGCGCTTTTTCAGGGAGGCGACGTGCCGCAGCCAGTCACCCGTGCCGCCCGGCTCCACCCGCATGAGCAGCTGCTCCGCCACCTGGCGCGCATCTCCAACAATCGAGTGATGGCAATGAATCATTTTTCCCATTTCGGCGGGATCGACATCGACATGAATGCGGACGGCATCTTTGCAGAACCGCGGCGCCTGGCCGATAATACGGTCGTCAAAGCGGGATCCGATATTCAACAGGCAGTCGCATTCGACGATGGCCTTGTTTGCGTAGGCGGTTCCATGCATCCCGAGCATCCCCAGGGATAGCGCATGATTCTCCGGAAAGATCCCTTTGCCCAGCAACGTGGAGGTGATCGGGGCCTGCAACTTCTCGGCCAGCATTCGAATCTCTTCCTGCGCGCCGGAGATCAACGCGCCGTGTCCGCAGAGAATAAGAGGCCGCTTCGCCTTTGAGAGCGCGGCGGCGGCGGCGGAGATTTCGTCCAGATCCAGATCCGAGGCCTGCTCGGGATGATATCCCGGGAGGTCCATCGGCTCGTCCAGTTCGCCTTCGAACGGGCCCTGGGTGACGTCCTTCGGCAGGTCGATCAGGACCGGGCCGGGCCGGCCGGTGCGTGCGATGTGAAATGCCTCGCGCGCAATCCTGGGAATGTCCCGGGAATCCTTCACGAGGTAGCTGTGCTTCACCACCGGCATCGAAAGCCCGAAAACGTCCGCTTCCTGAAACGCATCTTTCCCAAGCATCGGGGAAATTGTCTGTCCGGTCAGAACAACGAGTGGAACCGAATCCATATGAGCCGTCAGGATCCCGGTGATCGTGTTTGTCGCCCCGGGTCCGCTGGTAACCAGGACAACGCCCGGCTTTCCCGTAGCCCGCGCGTACCCGTCCGCCATGTGGGTCCCGCCCTGCTCGTGACGCACCAGAATCAGCTTGATCTTGGTCTTGGTGGTAACGATCGCGTCGAAAATGGGTATGGCGGCCCCCCCGGACAGTCCGAAAATGTATTCAACGCCTTCCTGCTCCAGCGTCTTGATGAGAGCCTGGGCTCCATCCAGCTGATCCAGGGGCCCATGATCCTCCTCGTGAAGACTTCGAACGCCACGAAGGGCAACATCCTTGGGTTTTCTCGTGTTTTGCTCGGTCGTTGATGTATCCATGGTCCAATCCTTTTCAATTTTTCACATCTGACAGCAAAGAATAGCTGGTTTTGTCATATTGTAAACAGAAACATTTATAAATATACCAAAGACTCCGGTTAAACATTTATAAATTGACAATAATATAACTATTTAGAGATAACTAAAGCATCATCTCCGCCAATCCACTAGAAAACTACACCATTTCTCCCACAAACAGCACTCGCCCGCAATGTTCACGCTCTTTCCTGGAGAGCGGATGAAAATTGCATCCATTTGCGCAGTAGAAACAGCATGAACAGTGCAGACCAGGCATCTAAGCCACAAAGTAGCCGTCCACCTCCGGGGGACGAGAGGCTGTCGAGAGAGTGAAAAGAGGAAGAGTGGACCTCGGCCCAACCTTCCCTCCCTACACGCTCAATCCAGCCTCCGCGCCAAAGTACCCGTCCACCTCCGGGGGACGAGAGGCTATCGAGAGAGTGAACAGAGGAAACGAGGAGCTCGGCCCAACCTTTCCTCCTCACACGCTCAATCCAGCCTCCGCGCCAAAGTACCCGTCCACCTCCGGGGGACGAGAGGCTATCGAGAGAGTGAACAGAGAAAGAGAGGAGCCTGGCTCAACCTTTCCTCCTTACACGCTCAATCCAGCCTCCGCGCCAAAGTAGCCGTCCACCTCCGGGGGACGGGAGGCTATCGAGAGAGTGAAAAGAGAAAGAGAGGAGCCTGGCTCAACTTTTCCTCCTTACACGCTCAATCCAGCCTCCGCATCCCCCGGAGGTGGATGCCTACTTTCATCTTCCCTTGCACCGTGGAGGGTTGGAGGCCCAAGGTAGCAGCAGGAGAGACAGCGCTCGACTGATGAACACCGGACTAAAACCGTCGGAAGAAATGGAATTCGAAGAGCACGGATTTGTCTCCCTTCGGGGCATTTTCGATGCATCGGAGTGCGAAGTAATTATCCACCACATGATGGACCTTCAGTCCGGTCGAAAGCGGCTCGAAGGATTCGAGCCACGCGCAAGCGACGATTGGAGGCGTACCCACAATCAGCATTTCTATGATCCAAGAGCCATGGAACTCATGCTGGATGAACGGCTGAGGGCTCCGCTGCGAGATTGCATGAACGACGAACCGGAGGGAGTTCAGACCATGTATTTCTTCAAGGGATCGGAGCAGCATCGACACCAGGACCAATATTACCTCCCGGGCTGCATGAGCACCTGGATCGCGCTCGTGGATGTGAACGAGGAGAATGGAACCATCTGGGTTCAACCGGGCTCGCACAAAGAACGGCTCATCGACCACGGTGCGATGATGGACGAATACGGAAACGAAGACTTCGAACCCGGAGACCCGCGCTACGACCTCATGGTCGACGAGACTTATGACGAAAACTGCAAATCGGGACGTTGCGGCACCGACATTCCCGTAGAGGCGAACGCCGGCGACGTCGTCCTTTTTCACGGCGCACTCATCCACCGCGGCGGCCCGATTGGCGACCCCTCCTCATTCCGCCATGTCATGGCAAATCACTACATATCCCGCCACTTCTACGGATGGCCATATCCCAAGTGGCCCAGGTACTCATTCGATGGAGATGAACGGTACGCCGTGACCGCGCCCCATTAGCGGCGCCTGAGTTTGTAGCAGGCGACCATTGCAAGCACCATAAGGATCGCGGTTTGGGGTTCGGGAATCTGCCGAATCTCAACACGATCGAAATCCGCATCGTAGTTACCAGTTACTCTCTCTCGATTGTGGAACACGATCATGTCACCAGAGTCGTTCACAGAATTGACGACAAGTACCGGGGTTATCATGTCGTCCACGAAGACTGAGATTTCCCCAGCCAGATCTTTGACCATGAACGTAAATGGTACGCCAAGCTGGATATTCGGCTCGGCATCTCCCAGACGCACTCCGGCGTCGAGATCATTTATGACCACGGCTGGGCCATCCGGATTCCCAAGTGGCCTGAGGCCGACAGTTATCCCATTAGCAATTGCGCCGAAGGTGGGATTGAAGGTTCCGTCGTTCCTGAACGAAGTAGTAAAAAAATCGAGCGGATCATTGATCTGAACAGTTCCAGAGATCTTGGCGTCCCCGAAAGTTGGTACAGCGGTGATCCTTCCACGATTGGTGAAGGTCAACACCCCGCCACCTTGTGAGAGGCCCGAGTTCCCGAACGCGAAGGATGGAGTCCATTTGAGGGTATCAAGAGTGGGGCCGTCGAATTCGTCGACCAAAACAGTTCCCTGCACCGTTGAAACGGTTAAAGCCATCAAGAATGAGAATGACGCGAGAGAGAATACGTGTGTAGATTTCCTGGACATGATGATGCTCCTTAGGTTCGATTTGCCTGCGAAAATGATCGGCTATGGCTTGCTCAACCATATGCGCGATCTACCCAATGCAGATCGATATCACGTAGACCTACCAGAAGTCGAGACTAAAACGCAGAAAAACGGCGAATAATCTATATCTCCCAACACAAAAACTCTGTCGAGAGATCTCCGCCCATCACCCCTCCTAGCTCATTAAAGGAACCGTCCGGCGCAACAACGCTACATCGACGCCAACCTTGATAGAGAGTATCTGTCGTGCAGATGCAGTAGGGCTAACTCAGGAGAACTGTCCCGGGAATCTTCGAATCGCCGAACTGGTGCGTAGGCAATTCGCCCTCAATTCGTTATCTCTAAAAAGCCTTAGCCTGCGCCAATGCTGAGCGTGAAAACGGCAGATAAGGAGTCCAACAGGGAAAACCCAGACGAGGATTGTCAAACCCGTAGATTGATGCAGTTGCGTTCGGAGTGGATACGGTCAATGTTGAGCCTGTAATAGTAAACGCGAACGAGACTTCTCGTGTCCTGACTTTCTTCATGAGAAGCTCCCTAATAAATGTGCAATATGTATCCAGCTCGAAGGCTGCCCCTCGGCGATCACGTGCACTGCTTTTCTGCGATTGTTGTCTTAGCACGGCAACTTCGGATAGGCGTTTATTCGACATCTTTACCTGGCATACACATGGGCAATTTTTTTTAATCATTTTGTTCCGGATCCGGTGTGAAAGAGGTCACAGTGTTGCTCCTGTTTCTTCATCAAAAACTTGATAAATTGACCCCGCCCCACGTAAGGTTTCCCAATGGACTTCTATGAATCGACGTATGGAAAAGAGACGACAGATGCGCGAACGCAAACTATCTCGCGCCTCACCGCGGAAGCATTGAGTCGGACGAGCGTGCGCCCGGCTAAAGTGTTGGAAGTTGGCAGCGGCAACGGCACATCACTTGCCGCCGTCGTGGGTCTGCTTACCGCCGAGTATAATGAAGAACCCGACGCCATTCAAGTCTCCGCCTGGGACATTTCGCAAACCGGAGTGAACGAGGCGCGGGAGATCGGTTTCGATGCGCACGTTCGAGATGTCACGCAAGAGGGTCTTCCCTCCGAAGTCGAAGACCGGTATCACATCATCCTGTTTACCGAAGTTCTCGAACACGTGGTCGATACAGGTTTAACCATGCGGAATCTCCATGAACTCCTCGTCCCCGGTGGATTCCTGATTATGACCACTCCGAACCTTGCCGCGTGGTACAATCGGATTATTCTCCTCTTCGGGCTTCAGCCTCACATGACCGAGGTCTCTTTTGAACCGCACCGCTTCGGAAATCGATTATTCGAACGCCTGCTGGGTGAGGAACGGGGAAAGAGTCACATGGCGGGTCATCTTCGGGTATTCACACTGAAAGCGCTTAAGGAGTTTACGGAATACCACGACTTCAAGATTCTGAAGTGCGCCGGCGTCGCGAATCAGGGAGATATCATCTCACGCCTGGTGGCACGGGTCTGGAAAGGCGGCGCCGGGGATGTGGCGCTGCTGGCGCAGAAAAACAGGTAAAACAAATGAAAAGTGAATGTAAATCCCTCGTGGATGTTCTTCGAGACGATGGAACCGCCATCGGAAGCTGGATCAGCACCATCAGCCCCGCGGTGGGGGAGCTCATGTCCCACGCCGGGTTCGACTTTCTCACGATCGATGCCGAGCATTCGATGGCGGACTATCTCCAGGTGCAGCAGATCCTGCAGGGTATCGCCGCGGGAAACCCGTCGTGCGCAGGACTGGTACGCACGCCGGGGCGCGGCTACGACGAGATCAAGCGATACATGGATGCGGGCGCGCAGGGCGTGATCGTGCCGCTTGTCACCGACGAAGAGCAGGCGCGCGAAGTGGTACGCGCCGTTAAGTATCCACCGGCCGGAGAGCGCGGCGTCGGGTATTGCCGGGACAATCTGTACGGCGCGCGACTGGAGGAGACCGTTAAACAGGTCAACGCCCGGACATTTGTGTGCATCCAGATTGAGCACCGGGACGCCGTAAAACGAATCGACGCGATCCTGTCCGTCGAAGGCGTCGACGCCATCATCATCGGCCCCTACGATCTGAGCGCCTCGCTGGGCTGCATCGCGCAGTTCGATCACCCCGATTTTCTCGCCGCAAAAAAGACCATCCTGGAAGCCTGCAAGAGGCACGGCATCGTCGCCGGCCTCCACGTTGTCCAGCCGGATCCGCTGCAAGTGGAGCAGGCTCACCGCGAAGGCTACCGCTTCCTCGCCTACAGCCTGGACATTACCATGCTGAATGTCGCGTGCCGGGAAGGATTGGGGGCGGTACGGGAACGGATAGGCAGTGTTTAGTTTTTAGTGTTTAGTATTTAGTGTTTAGTGTTTAGTGTTTAGTGTTCTGATGATACTTCTCCCGTGACCTAAAAACTAAATACTAAATACTAAATCAAGAGCATGCCCGCCACCCCCCACATCACCGCCCTGGTTCCGATCAAGGACCACAGCGAACGCGTCAAAGGCAAAAACTTCCGCGCCTTCTGTGGGAAACCCCTCTATGAACACATTGTTCAGACGCTCGATCACACCGATGACGTGGACGACATCGTGATCGACACCGACAGCCCCCGGGTCATGGAAGAGGCGCCCGGACTTTCCTCCAAGGTCCGCATTGTTGTCCGTCCGGACGAAGTGCGCGGGGATTTCATGAGCATGAACCGCGTCATTGAACACGACCTGACGCAGACCGATGCGGACATCTACCTGCAGACCCACGCCACAAACCCGCTGTTGCGATCGGATACGATCCAGTCCGCACTGCGACAGTTCCAGGAAAACGACAATTGTGACTCGCTGTTCAGCGTGAATCCCTATCAAAGCAGATTCTACCGGGAGGATGGCACGGCCGTGAACCACGATCCCGAGAACCTGCTTCGTACCCAGGATCTTCCCCTGCTCTTCGAGGAGAATTCCTGCCTCTATATCTTTACGAAAAAATCATTTTCGATAAAGGGCCGCCGCATCGGGGTTACCCCGATGATGTTTCCCACGCCGAGGATCGAAGCGGTCGATATTGACGACGAGTTCACTTTTCGGATCGCCGAATTGCTGGCGCTCTACTCGGACGCCGACGCGTCTTGAACAATAAAACACTACGTAGTGTTTCGCCAGGAAAAGACACCCGAAGTCGGCACCGCCTACGGACCCGAATTCCCGAATGATTTTCGCCGATTGGTATTGCCCTTGGTTTTACGCACAGCTACAATATCGCATTATGCTTAGCATGTCGCAAATCGCAGATTCAGTTTTTGTAATTGTTATTTCTTATGGGAGATAGGCGGCAGGTTCCGTAACGTTTTCGGCATATTCATATTCAGTCAAGGCAAGGCCATGAAAATTCGAATTGGGATCCTGGTTTACATTCTGCTCTTTGCGCCAATCGGCCGAGCGGATCTGACGCGCGCACTCCTGTTGGATGGTGACGGAGATTATGTCGAAGTAGCGAACAGCGACGAACTATCCATTTCGGCACCACTGACGCTCGAGTTCCTCATCCGGTGCAATAGTTATCCATCCGGATCCGAAGTGTTTATCCTCGGAAGACATACCCCTACTCCAAAGGACACATCTTATTTTGCCTCGGTTGGACCTTCGGGAGATCTACGAATCCGACTGGGTCCCCCCGGCGTCACTCTGACTGCTTCGGGCGTATCCTGCTCAACGACCGAAGTGCAGCGCATCGCATTTACATACGACGGAAGTACGGCGCGCGCATTTGTCGATGGCGAGGCTGCGGGAACATTAAGCACTGCCGTGGGAATCCAGTCCACGATCGGCGGCGAAACGAGTATCGGCGCCGATTTCGATGATCCGGGGCCGAATCAGTTCTTCGACGGCTTACTCGACGATATTCGCGTCTGGAGTCGTGCCTTGACGCAGACGGAGATTCAGCAAAACCTGACCAGGGTGTTCACCGGGTCGGAGCCGGGTTTGGTCGGCTACTGGAACTTCGAAGACGGCACCGCAACGGACTCCTCAGTGAATGGAAATCACGGTGTTCTTCATGGTGATGCAACTACGGCCTTGATTGATAACGGGTTGAACTCGGCCATTGGTCTGGGCGTTAGAATTGATACTGCGGTCTACTACGGTATTGATTCAACGAGTAACTTTCTCTACCAGCTCTTCGGCAGGGATTCACCGTTTACGAACGACTGGTTCGCTCTCGAAGAAGCACGCATCGGCACCGGAGGGACACTGTACGGTTTTGAACGGGGTACGGGCCCCGTGTTCCTGCCTTCCCGAGCGTGGGAAATCAAAGTCAGCACTGATGAAACGAGCCTTTCTTTTGACGGAGTCGACGATTTCGCATTTCGAGCTCACGACATTCTCTTTGATCTCGGCGGGGGCATGACGATCGAGGCGTGGGTAAAACCGGCGGAACCGGGCACTGGATCAGGCGGAACCGTTCTGGCCAAAGCGGCTTCTCAGGCTATCACTGCATATCGCATCGGCACGGACGGGTCCGATCATGCCGTATTCCAGGTCTTCAACGCGGCTGGTACAGCGTTTGTGGATTTGATCAGCTCCGCAACTGCCTCTCCGGGCGTCTGGTCGCACCTTGCCGCCACATACGATGGGTCCGCCGCGCTGCTCTATCTCAACGGGATCTCGAACGCAGTCGCCTTTACGTCAGACACGGTCCGGACCAGCGCGCTGGCCCCGCTTGTAGTCGGTGGAATTCTCGGCACCGACAGCTTCGGCGGACTGATTGACGAGATCCGCGTCTGGAACCATGCCAGGAGTTCCTCGGAGATCTCCGCTTCCCATGACACGAAGCTGACCGGAAGTGAATCTGGACTGGTTGCATACTGGCAACTGCGCGAGCCGGGCTCTCAAACCGCGGTGGACAGCACGGTAAACAATCTCGATCTGGGTTTAGGGGATTCCGGCGGTACGGATGCAACCGACCCGGCATGGGCGGGAGAATCCTTTCCCGGACCTTCGACATTCGAGGAAATCCTGGCGTTCGGCTCCGGGTGGTACAGCGTATACTGGGAAACCCAGCCCGATTCGACATACTCGCTCGAGTCCGCCACAAACCTGTTGCCGGCCGACTGGTCCACCGCGCTGAGCAATATCATCGGCACGGGAGGGGAATACTCTTACTTCGAACCACCACTGATAGACAATCCGGGCTTCCCTGAGGCAAAGCACTACCGGGTGCGTGGTCCCCCGACTTCGCCTGTCCCGCCCGAGATGTCATTGATTCCGGCAGGCTCATTTCAAATGGGGGATAATTTCGGTGAAGGAAACCCGGATGAGTCTCCCGTTCACTCGGTGCCTCTAAGTGGGTTCTATATGAGCCACTTTGAGGTTACAAACGACGAGATGCGTGATGTACTGCAGTGGGCCAACGGTCGCGGGTACTTGGCAGTCACCGTCAGTACAGTCGTAAACGTGCAAGGAGATCAGCGCGAACTGCTCGACTTGGATAACTCCGCCTGTCGCATCTTGTGGAACGGTAGTTCCTTTGTTCTGAAGGCCGCGAAGGGCTCCGGCTATCCGTGCATTTTGGTTACGTGGTACGGCGCGGTTGCATATTGCAATTACCGGAGCGAAATGGTGGGCCGCACGCCGTGCTACGATTTCAGCGATTGGAGCTGTGATTGGCAGGCGAGTGGATACCGGCTTCCAACCGAAGCTGAATGGGAAAAGGCTGCGCGAGGAGGATTGATCGGGAATCGCTTTCCCTGGGGTATGACAATCGATCACTCATGGGCCAATTATAGAGCAGATGGAAGTGCATACAGTTACGATGTCAGCCCCTATACACAACTGACCCACCATCCGAACTACGACGATGGAGGACAACCATTTACCAGCCCGGTCGGTTCATTTCCCCCCAATGGATACGGGCTGTACGACATGGCCGGCAACGTCTTCGATTGGTGTTGGGACTGGCACCAGGCAAATTGGTATGAGAACGTGGGAGCAACTTTGGCGGATCCTCGTGGTCCGGCCTTAGGAACTACGCGAATCCTGCGGGGTTGCTCTTGGAATGCGTCAGCCGAGTATTCAAGAGTTGCGGGCAACCGCCACTCCAATGCACCTGGCAGCGGCTTCGGAAGTGTTGGCTTCCGGACGGTGCTCCCCATTGTTGACTAGGCAAGGGCAGGCGGCCCTGTCGGGAAGAAAGAAATGCTTGACTCGGCGCCACCCCCAGCTTATACGTGAACTCCGCAGAATGCGGCTGTCTATTCAGGAAATTGGCGCAGGCGCTGCTACGCAAATACAACGTCATTACGGGGACTGAATCCAAACATAGAGGTGGTGAAATGTCTTTTTCTCATCGCATGAGTTTTTCGAAACGTCTCTTGTCTCGTGCCCTGCTTCTCATCTTGATATCGCTATGCGGCATCCTGTGGGTGAGTTCGGAAGAACCCTCCGGCGGAAGCGAGGAAGTCCTGATCACCGAGGTTCAGAAATCCTCCAAGCTTCGCCTTGCGTTCCAGAGCGATGAGCAAGGGGATTTCTGTCCCGAGTACTCCACCGATATGGGTCAGTCATGGGTTCCCCTTCACAACTTCACGCATCACTACAGCGACGGGCTGCATGTATGCTACATCGAACTCCCGCTTCATCTTTCCGATTCGTTTATTTTTCGCGTGCTTCGGATTTATCAAGAGTTGCGTCCCACGATATTTCCGCAGCACCCCACGGTCTGTCCCGCCAATCACACCACCTGCCCCGGAACACCCACACAGTGTATTTCTATCTTTGCCACGCATTGCCCGGCGAATGCAACGGTGACAACGTGCCCGCGGGTACCCACTTCGTGCGGCGGCGAAGCGACCTTCTGTCCACCGGACAGTACGAGATGTCCGGCGCGTCCGACCATCTGTTCCGTCGACGAGCATCCAACCTTTTGCCCGGTACTGGCCACGGCATGTCCCACCGGAGAAACGGTGTGTCCGGTGGCGGTAACCGCTTGCCCGTATCAAATCACGGTCTGCCCTGAATCAGCGACTCATTGTTCGGGAACAGCCACCCAATGCGCAAACTTCCCGACGGAATGTACCGAAAACTCGACCGCGACGGAATGTCCGTACCAGCGCACGGTGTGTCCTACCGTCGACACGTTCTGCCCGAACGTCCCCACCCAGTGCCCGAGATCACGAACTGAGTGTCCTTCGGATTCCACATTCTGCGCCATCGAACAGACTTCCTGCCCACAGACCGTGACGGAGTGTGTCGAGAGCCCCACGCAGTGCCCGATTGTCTCGACGGAATGTACAGGAGCAACCGGCGGCCTCACACAGTGCCCGGTTCAATCGACAGCCTGCCCGGTCGTGCCGACACTTTGTCCGGGCACGCATACAGAATGCCCGGAGACGAGCACACAGACCGAGTGTCCGGTGGCGGCGACTCTTTGCCCCGCCTCGGAAACTGCCTGCCCGATCGAGCAGACGAACTGCCCCGCTGTCTCGACCCAGTGCCCATCGGCGGAGACAGAGTGTCCTTCCCAGCAAGTCCAAACGGAATGTCCGGCCGTGACGACAGCATGTCCGGCCGATGAGACCCAATGCCCGGTCGAACAAACCTCCTGTCCGCATATTCCGACGCAATGCGTGGTTGAGCCGACCGAGTGCCCTGACGATCCGATAAACTGTCCTGAACCCCCGGATCTGAACACCGGGCTGGTGGGGCACTTCCCGCTGGATGAAAACGGCGACGATATCAGCGGCAACGGACACCACGGTACCCCGCAGGGGGGCGTTTCGTTCGTCAATGACCCGGAGCGAGGCCAGGTCGCCAGTTTTGACGGCGTGGACGGGGTCATTGACATGGGCGACGTAGACGACTTTGAAGTGCTGGACGGGAGCATGAGCTTTGCAGTCTGGGTCAAGACCGCATTTGATGGGGCTGACGGCATGAACATTCTAACCATGATAGAGAGGCAGGAGAATTTCGGTGGCTATCGCTTCCTGATCCGAAACGACTGCAGCTCGGGCGCACTGGATTTCTCGGTTAATTATGATTGGAGTTCTGGTGAGCAGCTTACCGTGGCCGCATCGAGTCGGATTAACGACGGGAATTGGCATCACGTGTGTGGCGTCGTCGACCGAGGCGAAGACACCGTACATCTTTACATTGATGGGATTGATGACATCGCCGAGACCGGCTGTAGCTGGCTACCGCAGGCCGACTCCACAGGGTTCGGGTCCTCGGATTCAGGAACGGCTCCATTTATTCTCGGAAATCGGCACGAAACTTCCACGTATTTGAACGGTCTGATCGATGAGGTCCGAGTCTACCGCCGTGCATTGTCCCAGGCCGAAGTCGATGAGCTTATCAACCTTCCCACCGAACCGCCGGAGCCTCCGGATCTGAACGCCGGGTTGGTAGGACATTTTCCTTTGGACATTGACGGCGACGATGTCAGCGGCAACGGACACCACGGAACCCCGCAAGGCGGAGTGACTTTTGTCAGCGATTCTACACGGGGTCAGGTTGCCAGCTTCAACGGCGTGGACGGCATCATCAACATGGGTGATGTAGACGACTTCGAAGTGCTGGACGGGAGCATGAGCTTCTCCGCCTGGTTCAAGACTTCCATCGATGACCCGAATTCGATGCACATTCTCTCCATGATGAAGCAGCAATTTAATTACGACGGATACAGGCTGATGATTCGCGGCAATTCGACCTGCAGTCCCAACGCGCTGGACTTCAACGTCAATTATGACTGGGGCAACGAAGAGAGTCTTGTCGTCGCCGCCTTACGCCGCGTCAACGACGGAGACTGGCATCATGTGTGTGCCGTCGTGGACCGGACCACGGAAACGGCGCATCTCTACCTGGATGGCGTGGACGATATCGGTGAGACCGGTTGCAGCTGGTTGCCCAACGCGGATTCCACGGGTTTGGGATCTTCTGATTCAGGATCCACATCATTTCTCATCGGGAACCGCGGCACCCTGGACACCTATTGGAATGGAGAAATCGATGAAGTTCGCATCTACGACCGCGCCCTGTCCCAGGCTGAAGTCGACGAGCTTATCAACCTTCCCACCGAACCACCGGAGCCTCCGGATCTGAACGACGGGCTGGTGGGGCACTTCCCGCTGGATGAAAACGGCGACGATGTCAGCGGCAACGGACACCACGGCACCCCGCAGGGCGGAGTGACTTTTGTCAGCGATCCCGTACGAGGCCAAGTCGCAAGTTTTAATGGAGTGGATGGGTTCATCAACTGTGGCGACGTCGATGATTTTGAAATTCTTGACGGGAGTATGAGCTTTTCTGCGTGGGTCAAGACTGCGTTTGATGGGGCAAACGGGATGCATCTCCTAGCCATGTTGAAAGATCAGGCAAACTTCGATGGCTATCGTTTTCTGGTTCGAAAAGACTGCAGTGCAGGTGCATTGGATTTCTCAGTGAATTATGACTTGAACTCGGGAGATCAGCTTACTGTGGCCGCATTGACGCGAGTCAACGACGGAGATTGGCATCATGTCTGCGGCGTCGTCGACCGCGATGAAGAGACGGTGCATCTATTTATTGACGGGATTGACGATATCGGAGAGACGGGCTGTAGCTGGTTACCTCAAGCCGACTCCAGCGGATTCGGATTGTCCGATTCGGAAACCACCCCGTTCATCATCGGCAACAAAGACCAGACTACTTCGCATTGGAACGGTGAGATTGACGAAGTCCGAATCTACCGCCGTGCCTTGTCCCAGGCGGAAGTCGAAGAGCTCATGAACCTTCCCACCGAGCCACCCCAACCGCCAGACCTGAACAATGGATTGGTAGGGCACTTCCCTCTGGACGAAGACGGCAACGACGTCAGCGGCAACGGGCACCACGGAACGCCGCAAGGCGGGGTGTCCTTTGTTAGCGATCCCCAGCGCGGCCAGGTCGCTAACTTCGATGGAATTGATGGCGCCATCAACATGGGCGACGTGGATGACTTCGAAATCCTGGATGGAAGCAAAAGTTTTTCCGCCTGGATAAAAACGACGGACGACCTTTCAACGAAGTCGATGCATGTCCTATCGATGCAAAAAGTAGACGGGAACGTCGACGGGTATCGACTCACCTTACGATCCACATCCTTGTGCAGCCCGGGCACAACGTTCTTCTCCGTGGATTACGACTGGGCGCATAACGAATCGCTGGCGGTGGGCACGATTCAACAATTGAATGATGGAGCGTGGCATCATGTTTGCGCCGTGGTCGACCGCGATGAGGAAACGGTGCATCTATACGTCGACGGCGTAGAGGATATCGGGGAATCGGGCTGCAGTTGGCTTCCCAGCGCGGACTCGACCGGCTACGGGTCGTCGGATTCAGGTTCCGCGCCATTCCAGATTGGACGACATCTGGCAGGTGGAAACTGGGCTGGTCAGATCGACGAGGTTCGCATCTACGACCGCGCCCTGTCCCAGGCCGAAGTCGATGAACTTATCAACCTTCCCACCGAACCGCCGGGCCTGAACGATGGGCTTGTCGGGCATTTTCGGTTGGACAATGACGGCAACGACACCAGCGGCAACGGACACCACGGCACGCCAATGGGGGGCATTTCATTTGTCAATGACCCGGAGCGAGGCCAGGTTGCCAGTTTCAACGGAGTGGACGGGGTCATTGACTGTGGCGACGTAGATGATTTTGAGGTTTTCGACGGGAGCATGAGCTTTTCCGTTTGGATAAAGACAGCATTTGACGGGGCGGACGGGATGAATTTCTTAACCATGCTGAACAAGCAAGAGGATTTCGACGGCTATCGTTTTTTGATTAGAAACGACTGCAGCCCTGGAGCATTGGATTTCTCGGTGAACTATGATTTTAACGCAGGCGAACAGCTTACCGTCGCTGCATCGACCCGAGTCAACGATGGAGCCTGGCACCATGTTTGTGGAGTCGTTGACCGCACCGAAGAAACAGTACATCTATACATTGATGGGGTTGACGACATCGGCGAGACAGGCTGCAGCTGGTTCCCTCGGGCCGACTCCACCGGTTACGAGTCGTCAGATTCGGGATCAACTCCGTTTTTCCTTGGGAATCGGTACCAGACTTCAACGCATTGGAATGGCATGATGGACGAAGTTCGTATATATAACCGCGCTCTATCTGGGTCTGAAGTTCAAATCCTGCTCAGTTTATGAGCGCAGAAAACTTGAACCGAACCGCAAATATCACGATCGTACCTCACTAATCCTCGGCGGCTGTGAGCGAATATTAACATCTCCTCTCTGCTTGAAAATATTGCGTCAACTCGAGCAAAGAGGAGGATCTCGCGCGCATGAAGATACCGGAGAAAAGTGACCTCGGCACTTCCAGCGGCCGGTAAACTCAATGGATTAATCCATAATCTCGGCCAGGTTTGCGACGATCTATCGGGCATTGAGCAACCGATTCATAAGGCTTGGTACATTTCATGCTAAAGTTTCGTTCAACGAAAAGCCGGACAGTCTAAGCCCGGCGGTCACCAAAATGGGACATCTTGAAGTGAGGTGGTTGCACAATGATTAAGCGACGCGTTCTGACTTCCCAAATCCGCTTCAAAGTCGGTTTTCATATTGCAGTAATTTCTCTGATCATACTTTACTGCGGACTATCGGTATCTCATGGCGGCCCGCTCCCATTCGCAGACGATTTCAACCAGGAAAACGGCGGTGCAGGTTCGTTTATTGACTATCACGGATTTCTCCACTGGGACGTAACATCTGGAAGCGTGGATGTCATAATTAACGGGCATGGGGGAACGTTGTTTGGCGATGGGATGTTTGTGGATACTGTTGGAATTGGCTCTAATGGCAAGATCACCACGAAATCACCATGTACTTTTAATCCTGGAACAGTATATCGACTAACATTTGACGCCAGTGGCAATCAGAGGGCCAGTGCCAGTGACACGATTACCGTTACCGTAGGTAATGGCTCGATTCTGCAGGAAGTGTTTTCACTCAGCTGGAACGCCCCCTGGCAAACATTCGCGGTCGATTTTTCAGTCAGCACTTCCACCAATGCCACGATCAGCTTTACCGGAACCGGTAGCAAGTCAAACCAGGGGATGATGCTCGATAATATCAATTTGAGCGTCGCACCCAACTCCGGCCTGCCGGTTAGAGTCCGCCTGGACAATGCAATTTACTATCCTGTCTCAACCGTCACAAATCGGACGTATCTCTTTTATGGCAAAGATTCTCCATTTGCAAATGACTGGATAGAATTGGATGAGACGCGTATTGGAACAGGTGATATACTATATAGTTTCGAACGCGGAGACGGCCCCCCTTTTCTTCCCTCGCGCGCCTGGGAAATCCGGGAACGAACGGATGATACAAGTCTGTCCTTTGACGGCGTCGATGATTTCGCATTTCACCTCCACGAACCGCTTCTTGATCTGAGCACTGGAATGACTATTGAAGCATGGATAAAACCCGCGAATCCGAGTAGCAGCACGGATAGCATTATACTGGCAAAAGCAGTTTCTCCTGCAATTACAACCTACAGGATGGGTACAGATGGCTCCGATAAAGCTGTCTTCAAAGTTTTCGACTCCACGGGAACGGCCTTTGTGGACCTCACCAGCTCCGAAGCAACAACATTAGGGGTTTGGTCCCACGTAGCGGCAACTTTCGATGGTTCGAATGCGTGCCTGTATCTTAATGGATCGTCCAACGCATCCACGACGTCAGTTGGAGCCGTCAGGAGCAGTACCCTCGCTCCATTGGTCGTGGGCAGCATTCTTGGCACAGACCCTTTCGGCGGACTGATTGACGAACTTCGGTTGTGGGACCACGCAAGAAATCCGGTGGAAATCTCAAACTGGCACGACGCAAAACTGACGGGCAATGAGCCGGGCTTGGTGGCGTATTGGCAAGTACGGGAGTCTGGAACCCAAACAGCTTTGGACAGCACCGCCAATAGTCTTGATCTGGGGTTGGGTGAGACCGGGGGATCAGACCATACGGATCCGAACTGGGCCACTGAATCTTTTCCTGGACACGCAACTTTCGACGAAATTTTGGAGTTCGGCGCTTCCTGGTTTGCCGTTGTATGGAACTCGGAGGCAAACGCGACTTACACATTGGAGTCAGCGACTAGCGACTCTCCTGATTTTTGGTCATCCGTTCTCGAAGACATTCAAGGGACCGGCGGAGAAATTGAGTTTTTTGAAAGTCCTCCGCTGGGAAATCCCGCATTCCCAAGTTCACGGTATTACAGAGTAATTGGGCCCCCAATCTCCAATGTAACGCTAGGACTGATTGCACACATTCCGTTTGACGGAAATGCCGACGACCAGACTGGCAATGGCCATCACGGAATCCCACAAGGCGGTGTCACTTTTGTGAACGACGGTACAAGAGGCCAGGTTGCAGAATTCGATGGCGTAAACGGTGTTATCGATTTCGGCGATGTAGATGCTTTCGAGCTTTTGGATGGGAGTATGAGTTTTTCTGTTTGGGTTAAGACCGCAGTTAGCGGTAGTGGCGGGATGCATTTTCTATCAATGATGAAAGAGCAAGCCCAATATGATGGATATCGCTTCTTTATCAGAGACAACTCCACATGCAGCCCGGGCGCATTGGATTTTTCGGCCAATTACAATTTGAGCGTGGGAGATCAGCTTACCGTTGCGGCATCGACCCAGGTTAATGACGGAACCTGGCATCATGTCTGCGGTATTATCGACCGTGGAGCAGAGACAATTCGTCTATACGTTGACGGCGCGAATGATATTGGAGAAACAGGGTGCGGGTGGTTCCCGATTTCAGACTCAAACGGCTACGGATCTTCAGATTCCGGCACGACTCCATTCCTGATAGGCAATCGATATCAAAGCACGACATACTGGCATGGTAGAATCGACGATGTCAGAATCTATGATCGCGCGCTTACGCTGCTTGAAGTGCATACGCTTCTGAATATGTAAGCAAAGTAATCTGCAGATTCTTCTGATTACTTCACACGCAGGCTACAATCGGCAACATTCTTCCTGGTACGTTGAGGAACACCCCTCTGCTTCATACCGGGCAATACCACCTAAACACTATATAGCATACTACGTAGTGTTTTGTCTACGAGGGTGCCAATTGAACAGCGATATTGAATCTCCAGTATCGGCCCTCTAGATCATTCTTCTCTGTGCGATTTTTGAACCAATAATTGCGACATATTCATACAACAAGAGCTTTTTTGCTTTACGTCACGAATCCGTTTGAGAGAATTACTTCGTACGGGGAGTCTGAGCAAATAGGCTCACCCCCACTACTTGGGTAACATTATTCCCCTGCAATGGGGGAGAAACGGAGCATAACATGTCAAGTCACACCAGTCGCAACAAGTCTGCACACATCAACCGCTTCCCTTCGACGAGAACAACTCTTGTTGCAATATGCACGAGCGTTGCCTTCACCAGTTCAGCCAGCACAATTCCTTTTTTCGATGATTTCAACTCAGAGAATGGAGGGATTGCGTCAGTGATTGACTACGACAACTTCGCGAACTGGAACGTCACTGCCGGCAGTGTAGACATCATCATCAACGGGCACGGCGGCACTCTGTTTGGTGACGGCATGTTTGTCGACATGATTGGCTTGGGGAACAACGGGGAGATAACGACGAAGGACGCCTTCCCGCTGGAGCCAGGCGTGGATTACACCCTCAAGTTCGACCTGAGCGGAAATCAGAGGGCGTCATCCACAGATTTTGTCACGGTTTCTGTAGGTGGTGGCGCTGTTTTCCAAGAAACATTTTCATTAGACACTTCTGATCCATGGGAAACCGTTGTTCGCAACTTTACGGTACCCGCACCCACGAACGCAAAAATCGCAATTTCCGGAACCGGAAATCTGCTGAACGCTGGCATGCTGCTCGACAACGTGAACTTGGTTCCTGAGGCGGAGACAATCTCCTATCTAGTTCTGGGCATAGCGTTGACAGCAATTCGTCGAAAATGGAGCAAAACAGCATCAACGACGTCCCGAGTCACCTGCGCATCGTAGCATCACCCATATTCAGCAGGAATTGGCGAACGAATGGAGCAATCATGACCCAAACAATCATAATTCAGAAATACAAGAACTCAACATCGATTCGAATTGCAGCCACAGTAGTATTCTCAATGTCTGTCCTGTCCGGAGGCTCAGTTTTTGGCACCACAATCCCCTTCTTCGATGATTTCAATACGGAGAACGGAGGCGGGGGGTCAGCCATCGACTATGACAATTTCGCGAACTGGGATGTCACATCAGGAAGCGTAGATGTCGTAATTAATGGACATGGTGGAACCCTTTTTGGGGACGGTCTCTTCGTAGACATGGTGGGACTAGGCACCATCGGAGAAATCACAACTAAAGATGAGTTTCCCCTGACTCCCGGGATAGAGTATAGGCTCAAGTTCGATCTCAGCGGGAACCAAAGAGCTGCTGCTACAGATGTTGTCACCGTGTCTGTCGGCGGCGGATCCGTTTTCCTGGAACCATTCTCTCTCAGCGCTTCGGCACCATGGGAAACCATTGTGCGCACGTTTACAGTGCTCACCCCTACAAACGCAAAGATTTCGTTTTCCGGCTCTGGAAGCGTGTCGAATCAGGGAATGCTTCTCGACAACGTCAATCTGGTTCCGGAGAGTGAAACACTTGTCTATTTGGTCTTCGGAATCTGCCTCCTTGGAATTCAGAGGATCGGAAAACCACGGGATGGCATGAGCCAAAGACCTACTGAATAGCAACTAATTTCAATCTATACAGGCTGATGCCGAAATTTTCTTCTCACCTTTTTTTCGATTTTTCTGTACGCCTTATGTAAATGAATATTTCTACCAGACCGCTCAGCGTCATAGACTCAGCGATTGGCAGAACGTGAGGCGAAAAATTGAGAGTTAGAATCAAAAGAATTCTATCCTGGGTGAGAGGCCAGCGGATACTTGATGTGGGTTGTACTTCCCACATCATGGACGTGGATTCGCCAGACTGGCTTCACGGCCATCTTGTGTCGAATTTTCCCGACGTTCACGGTATCGATGTTTCTGATGATAAGATCGATGAGATGAGAAAAAACGGGTTCGAAAATGTTGAAACTGCGAGCGCGGAGACGTTTTCAAGCCCGATAAAGTTCGATACTATCGTAGCTGGCGAGTTGATCGAACATCTCTCGAATCCGGGCTTATTTCTCGATAACGCATTACGGCACCTAGCTCCGGATGGACGCATCGTAATCTCCACACCATATCCATTCTCACTTCTATACGGAATGTATGCCGTCGCAAAGTATCCTCGGACTTGCTTCAACCCCGAGCATACCGCTTGGTTTTGTCCGCAAACCATGATGGAAATCTCAAAAAGATCCGGACTAGCCGTCGAACACTGGGAACTCATGCAGGATTACGGAGATGAATACAATTCGATCCCTTACGTAATCTTATCAAGGACAATAAAGTATCTTGGTTTTGTCATTCCCAAGCGCCTGAAATGCAACACTATGTTATTTGTGCTTCGGAGACCTTGAGCTTCCTGAAGTTCCGAAAATCGCGAATGCTGATGCTTAGCCCCTCAACCCCCTGCGAATTCCTCCAAGGATCAGTGAACGTCTGCCAACAGTCGGTCGATGACTCTTACACGTGAGCCGAAGTATCGATCCGAGTAGTCGTAAAAATCGTCAATAAACTCTCGAAGGTTCTTTTTCATATGGCTCGTGGGTATTCGGTAGGCCGAAACTTCAATCGCATCGCCAAACATCATCGATACGTTAAATAGCGCTGAACTGAAAAACCCGGTCACTACCCCAGGCCTGGGGTCCATACTTGAAAGCGCGACTTCAACAGGTCCGCCAAGATCTTGAACCTCGATCCCGGGAATCTTGAGAATCGCGTCCTGGGTGGATTTGGGAGTTCGCCGGTGGGGAAGGAATATGAATCTTCGCCCAGAATAGTCTTCACGTGCTTTGCGCAAATATTTGACGTACTCGTCATCTGAAAAACAATTCCAGGCGGTCAGCCATTCTCCCAAGAAATATACATCTTCTGTGCTTCGCGTTGACTGTAGAGCACGGCGGAATCGAGGGTACATATTACGGCTTACAATGATCTTATCCGTTGTTTGCAGATCATAAGCAGTGAAAAAGTGAAGCGGCATGACTGCGCGTAATTTCAACCCAAAGAACATTCTGCGCATTTGGTTCGCATATGGATTCAGGTAGAATATCCTTGAAAACTTTGATGTTTTCGCATGCACGTCGTCATAAAGGTGGAGTTGGTTCACACCTTCTTCAAGAATTTCAACTCTCTCTGTCTCGACTGAGTTGGATGCGTGACGCATATATGGAGATCCGAAATATCCAACGAAACAGATACGAAGCTTCGGAAGGCTTTTGCAGAGTTGTTTCAATTCGGAAAAACAATGCCTTCCGACAAGAGCCTGCTCGATGGGAATACCCATGGTTCGTTGAAGCAAGTATTCAAAAATTCGAAGAGAATTTCTTTTGAGCGCAGATCTGCGTGCCAACCGTAAACGCGCTAAGTATTGTTGCCGCATGCTTGGAAGATGAACCACATTCCGCCACCCCTGATGAGCTACGATCTGCTTCAAATGTCTGGAATTCATTGGAGTGTGATTATCCAAGAGCACAATGAGTGATCGGTCGGGTTCGCAGTCGAAGTACTCCAAGGCTTCAAAGGCATTGATTACCTGCAACGGCGTGCTCACTAAAAAGAGATCTTGAATTCCGGAGAAGTCAATTTCAACTGAAATGCTACTACTAATGGATTCTTCCGTTTCCATAAACTTCGATCGTTCGCATTGCGATCCTTGAGCTGGAATAGTTCTCCTCGATAAGACCTCTGGCCGCCTCCGACATTCCTTTACGCTCTTCCGGGTTCTCCAACAGTTCGCAGATTGCTGCTGAAATTGCTGAAGTGTCGAGCGGTACGACCCGCCCGGCTCCTGCCGCCTCAACCTCGGGGAACCAGCAGTTTTCGGAAATGACCGCCGGGGCTCCGCATGCGAGTGCTTCCAAAATGGCCATGCTGAATCCTTCATTCAAGCTTGGAAGGCAGAAACAGGCTGCCCCGGCCATGGCCTCGAATTTTTCCTGCCCGTACAGTGGGCCGGTAACCAGCACCCTGTCTTCCAGTCCCGCCTCTTTGATTTTTGCTTCGAAAGGAACCTTCTCACCTCCATCGGGACCGGCGACCACCAGGGCGGCTTGCGGAACGCGCTCCGAGACGGCAATGAACGCATCCCCCAGGTGCCCGATTCCTTTTTGGTAATGCAGCCGGCCCAGGAACAGGATGTACGGTCGGTCCCCCAGCGCGGAATGGGTGCGCCGAAATGCACCGGGATCCGGCGGGGGCTGGAACTGGCCGGTGTAGATTCCGTTGGGGATGACCTCGACGCGCGCCCCGGGCTCAACTTCATGAACAAAGTCGACCTCGGGAACGGTGTTTGCCTGGACGAATTTCGCGTCCCGAAGCATTCGTCTCCAACCCGCGGCCAATACGAATGCTTTCGCGACTCGATGCCGCTTCATCTGCCAGGGGTGGAGCATCGAATGAGGGCAAATGGCATAGGGAATGCCCGAGATCTTCGCGGCGCGAGACGCATGACGCAACAGGGGGCACCAGACGCCGTGCAGATGCACGAAGTCAATACGGTCCAGCACGGAACGAAATGCACGCATGCTTTTTCGTGGAAAAATGTGCTCGCGACGGGAACTGTCACCCGGATTGATGACCGTTACTTCCGAGGCACTGGGTTTGCCGGCGTGCGTCTTCTCGAATTCCCCGGCCTGGCCGGGCTCGAAATTTCCCAGAATCGATACCGTGTGGCCCAGGGCCGCCTGCGCGGCTGCCAGTTCCATGGCGATAATGCCCGGTCCTCCGATATCCGGGGCCAGCCCGTGAACAACATGCAAAATCTTCAACGTGTCTCCAAGTGAATCAGAAACTTCACTTTTTCAGCGCGAGAAGCAAGCCTAAGGGTCCGTTGGCCATAGGGGACGGGCTACGGAAGCGGATGGAGGCCCCCAATGCGCACAATGAGTGTAGCGGAACTCGCCTAGAGTTCCGAGTCTTCCCCTCGCAGCCGGGCTTCGGCGTCGACGATCGGAAGTGTACGCGACTTCCGCTACAGTACGGAGATACAAGAGCTCACCGAGTCTTCCCCTCGCAGCCGGGCTTCGGCGTCGGCGATCGGAAGTCTGCGCGACTTCCGCTACAGTACGAAGATTCTGTCGGAGGATATTCCTGTCCATTTCCATGAATCGCCAATAGGATCAGCGCTTCAATTCCATTCACCATGCAACGCGCCATCGTCATCGCTCTTTGCGGAGCCGGAATTCTCGCCCTGGGTTCCTGTTCCCGTTCGCAGAAGGAAGAGACACGCCTTCCCTGGATCGAATTGGTAGAGGAGTTGATCGATCTTGAACGGGCCGCGCGACTCGACGTTCCCGGCGCGAAAATGATCAGTTCGTACGATCGCACCGGGGGGAACGACGATTTCAATAATCCGATCCGGAACGGAGAAGATGGCTGGTGGGTCCTGGCGGATCTGGATGGGCCCGGGTACGTGTCCCGCCTCTGGACGACCGGTGGATGGGATCTTCGATTCAGGTGGCACGTCGACGGCTCAAAAAAACCCGACGTCGACAAGCCGGTCAAACCCCTCTTTAACGACGGCGGACTCTTCGTGCCGCCCCTGTCCAACCACGAGCAGGGATGCCTGTACTCCTATCTCCCACTTCCGTACGGCGAGAAATTTCTCCTGGAATCCCAACGTGGCGGCACCCAGCCGCGCGGAATGCCCAAACTTTATTATCAACTGAGTCAATGCGATCTGCCGCCGGCGCATCCGGGATATCAGCCCATGCCCTCCGCCCTTGCCGGCGGGGACGCCTCCAGGTTCGAGCATGTCCGGTCTACCTGGGAAAACGGAACCTTCGACGAAACTCTTCCCGCGGCGGGCGAAACCACGGGAAGCGAGGCGACCGTTCGTCCCGGGGAATCAGCCTCACTGGTAAACATCTCCGGTCCCGCAATGATTCGGCGCCTGGTGGTGCGGCCCCGCTGGGAGGCCATCCCCCACCCCGCGGCAACCCGACTGCTTCGCGACATCGTGCTCACCATTTCATGGGATGGTCGGCAACCGCCCAGCGTGGAAGTTCCGATTGGTGACTTTTTCGGGAGCTTCTGGCGCAGACGCGGATTCAACTCCATGTTCCTGGGGATGACGAACGATACTTTCTTCAGCAGGTTTCCAATGCCATTCGCGAAATCAGCAGCGATCGGCGTCCGGAATGACGGAGTAGAATCGTTCCCGATGACCATCGAGTGCGAATACACGACCCTGCCCGCATGGGACGAATCGCTCGGGTATTTCCATGCGGCATGGAACCGGACAGATGCCGGCGCGGTCGGCAAACCGCATCCCATCGCCCGCGTCTCCGGCCAGGGAAAATTCATGGGGTGTATCCTGGGTGTGGTCAACGAGGACCCGAGCTGGTGGATCCTGGAAGGGGACGAGATTATTCGTAAAACGGAAGAATCCGAAGCCGGTTGGCAGGGCACGGGGCTCGAGGATTATTTCAATGGCGGATGGTACTATCGAAATGTGATGGCCCGCCCATTGAGCGGCCTGCTGCATCGATCCCCTTTTCGAACCATTCAGTACCGGTTTCACCTTCCGGATCCGATCCTGTTCGATGAGGGTATCGACATTTCTTTCGAGCGCGGCGGGAAACACGACAGCAGCGGATGGATGGAAAGTGTCGGCTACTATTACCTGGCGAGCCCCGGCGAATCGGGATCCGGATTTGACGTTCCGAGCCGCTACGCGCCTTCGGATGAACACGACACCGCGACTTTCATGCTGCAGGTTCTCGATCATGAGCGCCTCGGAGACTTTGACGGCGCCCGGGCACGCTTGGAGGAGTTTCTTGCCCTGCACCCGGACGATCCTGCGAAAGACATTCTCGCGCTGAGGCTCGTCGCCTATGAAGAACGTTCAGACGGATACGATGCGGTTCGTGAAAAGTACGAAGCGATTGCAGGCGGCGCCGACGGAACCGCGGCCGCCCAGGCGAAAATGCTGATGTCGATTCACGAGGCTCCGGGCAAAGGATTGTTGAGCGCCTATTGCAACGCCTCGAGCCGGCTGTCGTTGAATGGAAAACCGATCATGAAAGTCGATCACCCGGAAGTTATGGGTGTCCTTCCAATCGAGATTTCGGCGGGGACGCATTCCCTGGTGGTAGAGGCGAAATGGTCCAGGCAAACCCCCTGGGTATACGCACACCTGGCATCGCCGCTGGGCGATGTATTCAGCAGCGCCGACGGAACATGGAAATGGACAAAGAACCCCGCGGGGGATTTCCACGATCCGAACTATGACGACTCCTCATGGAAACCCATCCTTCGCAGTTCGAAAGGCCCTCCCGAGGATCCCTACTTCAAAGTTCAGCCCAATGCGTTCGTCGGATTCCAATCCAAGGGGGAAGCCATGCCCCTCCGCACCGGCGGCGACAACCAAACGCCGATCGTCTTCCGCCGGGTATTCACGTTGGAGTGATCTATTGGCCTTCGTTGGCATGGGGTACGGGGGATTCGGGCGGATCAAAGGGTGTGCTTCGAATCCGGGCCGAATGCCGGGACAGCAATTCGCTACTTCGGAGTCCACTGCGGAACCGGCGTAATACGAAAGGTAAACGCATGATCGCACGGGATCTCGGTTTCGAATCCGCTGCCGCCGCTGCCGGGAGGCAGATCGATTTGCAGACCTTCCTCCGTCTGCTTCCATTCCAATTCAGACTCCTCCACTCCAAGCATGTGACACGTGGATCCACGAGCCGCCTGAAGACTCTGCAGTGTCGGGCGATTCCCCGGCCAGGCGAACAGGATTGCATACAGCGTATCGTCCCGGACAGTGTAGCGGATATCGACTCCGTCGGTTGTGCGGCCTTCCGGCTTGCCCTGGTACCATGGACGGGTATCGTAAATCGCTTCCCCGTTCGTTTCCAGCCACATCCCGATCTGCCGCATCGTCCGCCATTTCATCGGCATCAATCTCGGAGGACCGAGGTGAATCGTGGGAAGGAAATTCCCGTTCTTGGCTGCGGCATCGACCATCCACTCGACCAGATTGTCCACCAGTCCTTCGCTTTTCCCGGCGGGGCGGCGCGTCCGCCAGCGATAGAGTGTCTCGTAGCGCTCGAAGTATCCATCGGAAATCGTGTCGTGCGGCGGTGACATCTCCTTTCGATAAAAGTCGCCGTGCGCCAGGGCTCTTCCCCAGGTTTCAAGCTTGTAGGAGCCCATCGCGTCTTCAATCAGCACCTCCGCGGGGTGAGGCACGTTGTTGTAGTAGTAGGCGGCCAACTCCTTGGTCTTCAGCACATCGTCGGGAGCGGACAATTTGTCTCCGTCCAGCCAGATGGTGTCTGGATGGTATCGGTCAATCATCTCTTTCATGGTCGGCAGCCAGAACGGATCGCGGTCGGCCCGCACGACATTGCGGTACAGGCCGAAGCGCAGCCCCCGCTTCTTCGCAGCGGTCTGCAGTTCGGCAACATAGTCCTTGTTCCCGCCGTGCTCGCCGTGGACATATCGCCAGTCGCTGCCCTCCACGTAGGCGTACTTGCTCCGCCACAACAGCCAGTAGGTGTAGGGATCGGCGCCGAAAACGATGTAGCGCACGCCCGACTTCACACAGCGATCCGCAATGTCGTCCGGGTCCCATTCGATTTCGTCCCAGGAGTCCTTGGGGGGAAACGCCGACTGGGGCCGAGCCCGCTCGAACTCCTCCCTCGTCGGCGAAGGGCCGTAAATGAAGATACCCAGCTTCGCGTCCATGAACCATTCAGGGGTCGGATGCTGATCGAGCGACTCCCACGTCGGCTCGTAGTGAACGCGTTTCCCCTCAGACGCCGCTTCGGAACGACATATATTCAAGGAAAAGAGGATCAGTAAGCCAACAATTTTCAAGGTCCGTTTCATGTGTGACTCCAATCCACTTCTTGCATACATAAGGCAGGATGAACATCCCTCCTACCCGCAAACTTCCTGCAATTCAAGCGATCGCTGCCGAATGTTCAGTACTCCGGGGGTTGAAAGCCGCGACCGCCGAGCTTGCGCGGTGGAGTCCGACGATGCCAATCACACACCGAGTGAGCAGCGTTGGGGCTGAGCGCCGGATCAGGAGCGAACGCGAAATACGACCAGCGAGTGGTACCGGAACGGCGGCACCTCCACACTCACACCATCGATTCCCGGTATGCCTTCCAACTCCTTTTGAACCGTTTGCTGTTCTTCTTCAAATTGGAAGGGACGAATGACTTGCGCCTGCCGAAGCTCGTCGGAGCCGAGTCGTGCATTCACCCGCACGCCCTTCAACGGTTCCGGCTCATCCACCCGGCGAATGTCCCAATGCTCCGTCGGCGGAAGACGTACGAGGTGAACGAGGAGATCGTACCCTTCCGGAGTCTCGCGGCGATAAACAAGCTCTTGCCAGAGAATATCATCCGGTGCCGAAACCCGTACCGACGTCTGTTCCGCCGGCAGGACCCGGATATCCGGAGCCCAGAGCAAACTCGAGTAGCGAGTGGTGAACTGCAGCATCGGCCGGTATGACGGAAGAAACCCCGCCGCATAGTGGACTTGAGTGGCAATCAGTTGCGCCCCGAGGCAATTCAACGTAGCCCAACCCCATTTCGACGGGCCCGGCTGCTCCGCAGTGACATGAGGAGCCACGAAACTATACCCGATGATCGTACTTGCGCCCCACTTCTGGACCGCGAAGTCCCGCTGCTCAACGAGTCGGGACAGAAACTCGCGGGGTTTCGGAGCATCGGGGCTTTTCAGGAAAGATCCGGTCTCATCCAACAGCATGACGTTGTTCCAGGCAGTGGCCGCCCGGACATTCTCATCCCCCACATCACCTCTCGCCCCGGTTCCGGATCCAATGGTGTGGGTCAGGCCCATCCGGATCGCCCATTCGATGGATCGATACCCCCAATTGAACCAGGTGCCGAAATTGGGGTCATCCTGCTTCAATCCCCCGGAAAAGAGGCGGTGGTTGCGAGCGCTCAGTTTCGCAAATTCATTCGGTTGACCGGAGGGCACATTCGGGGTTCCGTCATACGCGAACCCCCGAAGAACGCCCATGTTCCCATCGATGTAGATTCCGTCAAATCCAAGCTCCTCTGCATACTTTTTTATGCACCTGGTTTGGTACATCACGGCCTCGTCCAAGGCGAGGTTTGCCGCGCAGTGCTGCCAGGGAGTGTATGCCCGGTCCAGCCAGGGTTTATCTGTTCGGCGCTTCGGACCTGTTTCCAGCGGCGATGCAAGCTCCATCGGATTCGGGTGGCCGCCATAGATTGGATCCACGGCCGGCTGGCCGTTTTCATCATACAGCGCGTACTCCGGGTGCTTCCGCATTTCCTCATAACCCGCTTGTCCGCAAAAGGCGAAGGTCTGGTAAAAGGTGAACTTGACGCCCCGGTTGCGAAGGAAATCCATTTGCGCTTGGCGAGCGGACTGGTTTACCCGGTACCCGGTCTGGCCGCTGAGGTAGATCTCCGCCCCGGCAGGATGCACTCCGAAGTCCGTGGGTTCATGAGCAAAATAGTGGGCGTGATTGCGATACGTGACCCACGAATTCACGTCATAGAGTCGATTGGGTGCGGCGTACGTGTGTTGCTGAATCCGAAACCACTCGGCGGCGACGCCGAAGTACTCCTGCCAGGCATCCACGAGAACCCCGTCTTCGTCCACGAAGCGGACCTCCAACCCGCGGCCATAGGTTTCCGGTCCCACGTTGTACGAGAATTGCCAGGTCGCTGTCTCCCCGCTCCCGACGGCGAACTCCGTTCGGGTAATGTCCCGCGGTTCGTCCAGATCCACGTGCATGAGCACGATGAGCTTTCCGCGATACGGCCGGTGGCTGGTGTTGACCAGGGTCACCTTCGCAGTCGCATTCTCGTTTTCATCGTATCGCACCTTGTTGGATTGAATGGCGGTGATGGTGACGGTACCGGGTCGAGGAGGTCGCACACCTGGTTTGTAGCCGATGCCCGCGGGAAGAGTCTCCGCCGCGAATACGGAATGCGCCAGGATCATCGAGATCACCGCAAAATGTGCTGAACACCTGACCGCTTTCCTCATCTTTCATCTCCAAGGAACGAGAAAATGTTTCGAACCAGGGGAAACCAGCCCTCCCAGGCCCACCAGGCTGTTTCTCCCCCGGTTCCCATCCCGGTGGGACTCAACGTCAGGACTGCGACCCGGCCTTGCCCGTAGCCGCCAAGGATGAGGGCAGGGTGGCCGCCGGCCTTCAGAACGACCTCGGTTCCACTCTTCGGGGTTACGATATGGTTCCAGAATACCCTGGGTTCTCTCTCGAATGACAAGCCCTCGAGAAGGGGCAATCCCTCCTGCGCCGGCGCCAGGGGCCAGGACGTCCCTCTGCCCGCCCACTTCAAATCGAATGGGCCCGAGAGAGTGACCGGCAACAAATCCAGAAATCGGGTTTCCTCAAACTCCCCATTGCCGAATGCATAGGGCCCGCCGGTTACCAGCAGGCTTCCCCCGTGTTCCACGTAGTCACAGAGCATCTCGAATCCAAGATCTCCGATGGCCTTGTAGTTGACATCGCACAACACGACCACGTGATAGGCAAAAAGTTCATCATAGGTCCCGGGAAATGCCTCGACTGCATTGGGAGGGCAGTTCGCCCATGTGATATCCGGCGACACCCGGCCCTGGTGCTTCCAGTCCGCCAGGGCGTCATCCAGATCCAGAACATGCGTGTAGAGACCAAACACAACGAGACACCGGAACGGATCGGGCGCGGGCCCCCCGATTTTCGAAAAATCCGGCTTGTCAAACTTCTTTACTTTGCGCGGAGTCTTGCGGGTGTATGCATTTCCCTTCGTTCCGGCCAAAGCGCCGTCTCGATTCGCATGGTAGTTGTACCTCCGCTCGAGCTCTTCCCTGTCACCTGCGTAGTAGTACTCGTAGCGCTCCTCGAATTCGGGACTCGTCACAACCACATTGATCACGACGCCTTCGGACAGGCTCCGCGGCGTGAAGTGAAATTCCTGGCGCAATGCATCGAATCCCAGGTTCTCGAGACGAAAGGTCTCCTTCGCGATCAGTTCCCCGGTCTTCCAACCGACAATGGAGAAGTCAATCTCGACATCTGCTGCTTCGCGGCTCACTGCGGCCAACTCGTGCATGACCCGCACGGTCTCCCCCACTTCATCCGGGCGGAGGTCGGCCACCAGGTTCGGAGATCCGAAGACGACGTCCCTAAGGTCTTCGAGGGGTTTGACGATATAGCGCGTCCGGAAGGATTTGCCCGGTCCCAGCGGTACGGTCTCCATAAACCATTCAGCGGTTTGTCCACTGGTGTAGAGCTTTTCCAGGTAATTGTAGTCGAAGGCAAATAGCAGCCCTTTTCGAGTCTCGCGATCGATGGCGGCCATCCAACCTTCGGTCGGCTGCAACACCCAATCCGGCCCGACAGCCCTGACGTGCTCGCCACCGGGTTGAACATTGACCACGACCCCCTGCGCCGACGGCATGTACCAGTTGTCATGGAGGGAATCGCCGTTTAAGGCCAGATTGTGCTGGAGGTAGAGCGCAACACCGTGCGACTCGGACGTCGAATTCTCCACTTCCTGCTCGATCTCGATCATATCCGTGTCGGCGTTCAACCAGATGGTTTTCCTCACGGTCATGCCGATGAGGTCCGGTGATGTGGGAATGGTTATCGAACCGGCCGCATCCGGGGAACCTTTCCCGCCGCCACGCTCCGGGACTTTAATCCAGAGCTGTAGGCCCACCTTCGATCTCCCGTCGCCGACGATCCGGTATTGATACGGCAGCCACATCAGGCCGCTGGGCCACGGATACTTGGCCCAGTGATCAATAAACAGGCCGCTGACCGGCGCATTCCCGATGATTTGTTCGTCCTGATCGAAAAAGCGAAAGGAGGAACAACGCCCCCCGCGCGCCGGCTCAAAGGTCAACTCCACGAACCGGTTGCCCAGGATGACAATCGGGCTCCCGTCTTTCGTCTCTTCCCGGAAAAATACTTCATCCCCGGCGGCCCGAACTGGAGGCGCCGTCATTCCCAGAGCAAGCAGCAGGATCGTCGTTCCCGGGAGTAGTGTCTTTGTCCACATGGTTTCCACCAATCGGCAGCGAGTGCGGCCTTCAAGGAAAATATCTCTCCACCCTACCTGCTTGCCAGGGCCAGCAACGGGTCCGCGGTATTCCGGACCACCTTGGAGATGCCGAAATTCTCGCGCGCAAGCTCAAGCGACTTTTCGGCGAATTCACGCCGCATTTCCGGATCCTTCATCAATCTGCCGAGGCGCTCCCTGAATTCATCTTCGTCGGCGGGATCGAACAACATGCCGTTCTCTCCGTCCACAATGAGCTCCGACACGCCTCCGAGGCGGGCGGACAGGATGGGCAACCCGCATGCCAGGTTGTGGACCAGCGCCCCGGTCATGTGGAAGTCGTCGGAGCGGCTTCCGGTTCTCATGACCAGGCCGACATCCGCGGAGTTGAGCGCCAGGTTAACGTCTTCCATGCGGGGCAGCCAGCCGGTGAGGGTCACGAATTCGCCGATACCCAGTTCCTCCCTGACATCCCGGAGTCTCTTCATGTCGGGTCCGTCACCTACCAGCAGGAAGCGAATGTGCGGGGCCTCCGCGACGACGGGAGCGAGGGCGCGAAGCAGAAACTCGTTACCCTTGTTCGGGTGCAGAATTCCGTGATGAACCAGCACAAAATGATTCTCTTCGAAATCGAAGCGCGCGCGCGCGGCCCGGCGATCCGCGGGATGATACACGTCGAAATCGCAGGGATCATACACGGGATGCACCGCTGCCTCCGGCACTCCCTGCTCCGACAGGTAGGCGCGGGTGGACTTGGCCCGGGTGAAAATCAAGGGCAATTTCCGCCAACTCGCCAGGTCGATTCGGCGAATCAAGCCGCCGAATCCTCGCGCCAGGGCGTTGCCCGAAAAATAGATGTCCACAAACAGATCCGCCACGGTAAACGCGGTGTTTCGGCCGTAAAACCATCTCGCGAGGGTGGATGTCAGTGGTATTGTTTCGTCGATCCAGACAGCGTCGATCCGGAGCGCACGGCAGCGCAAGCCCATCCAGGGAACGAGGAGTACCCAGAGCAGGGTCTTGAAGAGCTTGTCGGGGCCGGATTGCCGGTCGCATCGCCAGGGGAGGTGATGAATCACGGCGTTGTCCCGGATGATGTCAGGGATGGGTTTCTCACTACGATAGCCGAAGTAATGCACTTCGCAATGCTGCGCCAACTCCCTGATCAACTCGGGCAGCGCGTGAAAGAGCTCCGCATGTTCGGCGGGTCCATATCGGAACCAGAACGCAATCTTCGTTGTCTTTTCTTTCTTTATCACGATGGTTCTTGTTTCGCCTTGTGACGCACCCCTGGCCGCAGACTGTTAAAGACCCTGAATCCGACATACCAGAGCAGGACAAGATTCACGCCTGCGGTGCCGTATCGCATGCGCGCGCCTTCAATTCCGTCGCTGACCAGGGTTGTCAGAAAGACCCACAAGAGCGTGAATAGTCCCATCGCGGCAATGGCATCCAGGTCATCGAGCCGCCGGATTCGAACCAGCAGGTAGGCGCCTGCGGCCAGGACGAGCAGGGGAAGAAAAATGAGCCCGTACACGGTAACCTGAATTGGATGCACGGCACACCCTGACATGGAAGCCATAAGTCCCACGAATTGATCCACGGTGAGAACCCGGGATACGGCATTGCCGCTCGGGTCCGGGACATTCACCCGGATAAAATCTTCGTCGAACAGCAGCGAATCTACGCCGGGGCGGAGATCTGCGAACAGGAGATTTTCGTAGGTTCGAACGAACCAGTGAAGGAGGCCCGGTTCCAGCATCTGCTCCAGCGAATCCACTCCCCTGTACACCTGGTAGAAACAAGCGGGGGTAGTCATGAAGTACTGGCAGAGCGCCCATTTGCGATACATAGAGCCATGCTGCTTCCGCCACTCCATGCTTTCTTTCTGAAACTCTCCGCTCGTCCGAGGAAACCAAATATGATTCCAGTTGCGGCGGCCACCGGACGCCTCCGACTTGACAGGCTCCGACAGAACGGGATGGAGGCCCTCCCCCATCGTACGCAAGGCGGCTGCGTCACCGAGCCGCTGCTCGAATTCCATGCGGACCGGGGTATTGCGGGCAAAGTTGTATCCGACCCAGGAGGAGTTGGAAAACATTCCGAACTGGATGGCGTTCTTCACCGGCCATGCAAGCACAAGTGTAGCAATCACGGCGGTGCGGACCGCCCATTCGACCCGGTTCCAACCTGGACGATAGATCCACCACAGGAGTCCCGTGAGCCCGCCGAGGTAGGCGAAACAGAACAGGGGGTGGTAGGCCGCCCGCGTCCAGGAGAGGAGTAAAAAGGAAAAACCTAACATGAGATAATCACGGAGAGACCGGGAACGGGCAAACCGGACCGACAGGTAAAGCACCAGGCAGAAGGCAAAATGCACGAAAAGCGTGGAGGCCGCGATGTAGCAAAGTCGGTACAGCATGGGGTTCAGAGCCGTGCATGCGCCAAAAACCGTTCCCCATCGTGCCGATCCCGTGAGGCGTTTGAATGCGCCGTACACCAGCAGCACGCTGCACCATCCCATGCAAAAATAGATAAGCCGGTGCATATGTCCAATGTCGACCGGTAACACTGCATCTATTTTCAAAAGGATCGCGAGCATCGTGTTGTAAAGCGGAGGGCGCGCGTGGAACCGCCAGATGGAAGCGGCGGGATCGTCCTTGAGAAGCTCGATGTCAATGACCTTGTTGGACCCCCAGGGATTGTGGCGAAAATCCAGGCCCGACCGGTCGGCCAGCACGTAAAGAAAAACAAAGAGAATGGAAAGAATGACCGGGCCCGCGCCGATTCCCGTTAAGCGATCAGCGAACGAAGGGGATGAGCCCGGATCGTTCGGGGACGACTTCAGCCAGAAGTAGTTTACCCGCAGCATAGTCGGTCTACGTGTCGCCCTGTCGAATACGAGCCCGTCCGGATTGGACGTCGCGAACAAACTCCGTCACCGTCGTCCCGGTTTCGGGCACGGGTATCATCGCACCGAGTTTTTCCGTGTTCAATTCATACGTCTCTACCGGAAGATCAGGCGGCAGCGAAACCTCCCCGCATTCGGGAACAAGATCCATTACTTCCTGCAGAGAAATTGTCCCTTTGGTGGCTACGTTGAATATTTCCCGCTGGTGGCCCTGTTCCCAAAGCGTGAGCGCAATGGATGCCAGATCTCGAGTATTCATGAACTGGTATCGGGATGCGGGAGACACGCGAATGGGCTGCCGGGTCAATATGTCATAGACGGCGTTTTTCCAGAGTCCTTCCCCTACGAATCCGCTAAGCCTCAGTATGAGCCAATTCGCCGCATAATTTCTGACCAGGTTCTCCGCCAGGAGCTTGTGATATCCATAGGCGGAGTCGTGCCCCGATCTTCCTGCATGTTCTTCGGTATTGGCGGAAGGGTCGCTTCTGTTGTCGTACACTTCGCTGCTCGACAGATACAGGTAGGTACCAGCCTGCACGGAGAGGAGCGATTGCATCACGGCTCGAACGGACAGGTCAAAGTCCAGCGACGGATCGCGCATTGCCAGGTATTTTTTTGAGTTTCCGTTTGCGTCGATGACGAGGCCGTATGACCGCCCCCGAACGCTCCCCAGCTCTTCCCGGCCGATGGTCGTCACTGCGTACCCACGGTTCGCCGCCTCCCCGGCCAGGGCCGAACCGAGAAGCCCACGGCCGCCGATCACCAGGATATCGCCTTTTTCGGATTTGGTCTGGATGGATGTCACAGCCGGACTATCCAATCCTCCAGCGGCCGATTCGTCAAGAAGTAGCACGGGTATGCGACCCGTGGAACGCAGCCGCCCGAACGCATCCCCGGCACGTAGCACGGGTATGCGACCCGTGTTGCGGAGCCCCCCGAACGCTACCCCAAGCCGAAGTCTTCGCGTGCGGGAGCTTGAAGCTTCGTGCTTGGGCTTCGCTACACGGGTCATATACCCGTGCTACGGAAGACTGGGGTTCTGGTTGGGCTTCGCTACACGGGTCACAGACCCGTGCTACGGAAGACTGGGGTTCTGGTTGGGCTTCGCTACACGGGTCACAGACCCGTGCTACGGAAGACTGGGGTTCCGGTTGAGGATTTGCTGCACGGGTCAGATACCCGCGATCGATGATAGTGCGCGCTGGGCAAAGACTGTGGCCAGGTGCCTTCGATACTCTTCGCTCGCGAACGTGTCTCCCATAAGCTCCGCCCCGGCGGCAGCATTCCCGGCTGCCGCCCGGATGGAATCTTCGGTAACCGCCTGCCCCTCCAACGCCTGCTCGATGCCGGTGTCGCGGAACGTTGCGCCCGAAATTCCGTTGAAAGCAATTCGCAATGACGACCACGTCCCGCCGGAAACATCCGCGGCCGCCGCACAACCGCACACGGCGAAGCGGGATGCGGGATGTGGGAACTTGAGATAACAGGAATTACGGACGGCCGGGGTCACGGGAATCGAGATTTCGGTAATGATCTCTCCCGCACTCAAATTGGTCATGAACAAATCGATAAAATAATCGTCGATAGGGATTTCACGATCCCCGGCGGCGCTGCGAACACGCACGGTGGCATCCAATACGAGCAGCGGGGCAGGATAATCCGCTGCCGGATCAGCGTGCGCGATGCTTCCCCCGACGGTTCCCCGATTCCTGACCTGGACATCGCCGATCGATCCGGCAGCCTGGGCCAGCGCCGGGGCCGCCTTCAGCAACCTCTTGGACAAGGCAAGCTCGTGATGGGTTGACGTGGCGCCGACCCGAACGAATTCCCGGCCCACCCGCAGATATCGTAATTCCTTCAACCCGCCGATATCGATCAGCCGTTCCGGCGTGGACATCCTAAGCTTCATGGCGGGAATCAGGCTGTGTCCGCCCGAAAGAAGCTTTGCATCTTCATGCTTGGTGAGAAGGCTCAGTGCGCCTCGAAGTGATTTCGCCTTGTGATACTCAAAAGTTGCAGGGATCATGATCCGTCTTCCTTTTTCCGCTTACGCCGATTTTGCATCCTGAATCGCCTTCCATACCCTCTCCGGAGTGAAGGGCATTTCCACGTGTCGAACCCCGAGGCACCATAACGCGTCAATCAGCGCGTTGGATACCGCCGCAGTGGATCCGATCGTTCCCGCTTCGCCGACTCCCTTCACCCCGAGGTCGTTGTGGGGACACGGCGTCACGGTCCGGTCCGTTTCAAAGGCGGGAAAATCGTCCGCCCTCGGCATCGCATAGTCCATGTACGACGCAGTCAAAAGCTGCGCGCCGTCATCGTAGATCGCCCCCTCCAGGAGGGCCTGGCCGACGCCCTGCGCGATCCCGCCGTGAATCTGCCCGTCCACGACCATGGGATTCACGACATTCCCGACATCGTCGCAGGCGACGAAGCGCTTCAGTTCGACCTTCCCGGTTTCCACATCCACCTCGACGACGGCAATGTGGGCACCATACGGGAAGGTAAAGTTTGCGGGATCGTAAAAGCTTGTTTCGTCCAGCCCGGGCTCGAGACCTTCCGGGTAGTTGTGCGGAACATATGCAGCCAGGCTGACATCCCCGAATGCGAGAGAGTTTTCCGTGCCTTTCACCGTCCACTTTCCATCGGCAAACTCAAGATCCTGTTCGCCGGCTTCGAGGAGGTGCGCCGCAATCTTTGTCCCTTTCGCAATGATCTTTTCCACGCTCTTGACGATGGCGGAGCCCCCGACCGCGAGACTGCGGGATCCGTACGTTCCCATCCCGAAGGGTACTTTCCCGGTGTCACCGTGGATGATCTCCACATCCCCCATGTCGATGCCGAGGCGATCGGCGACGACCTGTGAAAAGGTGGTCTCGTGGCCCTGGCCCTGGGCGTGGCTACCGACAAAAACGGAAACTTTTCCGGTGGGTTCAACCCGTACCCCGGCACTCTCGAACAATCCTGCCCGGGCACCCAGCGCACCAACAACCGCGGAGGGTGCGATCCCGCAGGCCTCGATGTACGTGGAGATACCGATGCCGATGTAGCGGCCCTTTTCACGAGCCGATTCCTGTTCCTTCCGCAGGGAACCGTAGTCCAGCATCTCCATCGCTTTGCGCAGGACTTTTTCGTAATTCCCACTGTCGTATTGCAGGGCAACCTGGGTTTGATATCCGGGTTCGTCGACGCCATCGAAAGGGGGAATGAAGTTCTTCGCGCGCAGCTCCGCGGGATCCATGTTCAACTCATGCGCGGCCTGGTCCACGATCCGCTCGATGAGATAGGTGGCTTCGGGCCGGCCTGCGCCCCGGTAGGCATCTACCGGAGTGGTATTGGTAAACACCGCGGTTAGATCGATGTGAATCGCAGGGGTTGTATATAGTCCCTGCAGCAGGGTGCCGTGCAGATAGGTGGGAACACAGGGGCCGAACGTAGATAGATACCCGCCCAGCCCGGCCAGGGTGTTCACACGCAATCCGGTAATCGTCCCGTCCCGAGTCACCGCAAGTTCGGCGCGGGTGACATGCTCGCGGCCCTGTGCATCGGAGACGAAACTTTCCGATCGTTCGGCCGTCCACTTAACCGGTCGCCCCACTTTCTTCGCGCACCAAACCACCAGCACTTCTTCGATGTAATGCGGAATCTTGCTGCCGAATCCGCCGCCGACATCCGGCGATACTACCCGCACCTTGTGTTCGGGTATTCCGAGCACGAACGCACATAAGAGCAGGCGCGTGACGTGTGGATTCTGCGAGGTAGTATACAGCGTGTACTGTTCGGTTGCGTCTTCGTACTCGCCGATCGAACAGCGGGGTTCGATGGCATTCGCGATCAGGCGCTGGTTGGTAAACTCGATGGTGGTCACGTGTTCAGCAGACGAGAATGCAGCGTCGGTCTTCGCCTTGTCCCCCAATTCCCAGTCGAACGGAATGTTGTTCGGTACGTCATCAAACAACTGGGGAGCGCCGTCCTTGATGGCTTCGGCGAGATCGGTTACGGAAGGGAGCACGTTGTACTCCACATCGACAAGTTCAGCGGCGTCCTTCGCCTGGCCGGCGGTCTCCGCGACGACAACGGCCACTGCGTTGCCGGCGAATCGAACCTTCCCGTCGGCCAGCACCGGGTACGGCGGCTCCTTCATCGTGTCGCCGTTTTTGAAATCCACCTGCCACCCGGTGGGGACACCGATGACTCCGTCCTTGTGGATATCCTTCCCGGTGAATACGCCCAGGACACCGTCCGCAGCCTCCGCGGCCGCGGTATCGATGCCGCGAATTTCCGCGTGGGCGTGGGGACTGCGCACCAGGACCGCAAAACACATTCCGGGGCGCACGATGTCATCCGTGAATCGTCCACGTCCGGTAATGAATCGTTTATCTTCAACCCGCTTTACAGATTCGCCGATGAGTGTCGCCATCTTGACCTCCTACCGCATTTTATCGGCTGCGTACCGAATGGCCTTAACTATATTTTCATATCCGGTGCACCGGCAGAAATTACCTTCCAGGGAGTGCCGGATCTCCGCATCGCTGGGGTCCGGATTCTGCTCCAGCAGGTCCATTGCGGTCATGATCATACCCGGCGTACAAAACCCGCACTGGAGTCCGTGTTTTTCCCGGAACCCTTCCTGCAGGGGATGAAGGTGACCGTTCGATGCGATTCCTTCGATCGTCTTCACTTCAGCGCCGTCCGCCTGCGCTGCCAGCAGGGTGCACGACTTTGTGGCGACCCCATCGACAAGCACGGTGCACGCTCCGCAACCACTGGTGTCACATCCGACGTGGGTTCCGGTCAGATTCAGGTCCTCTCGCAGGAATTGGACAAGAAGCTTTCGGGGTTCCACCTCGCACTGACGCTCTTCGCCGTTTACCGTTATAGTGATCGGTATATTCATGACTTCACTTCCTGTTCGGTTACTTCGCCGGATGTCAGTTCCTGCTCCAGCGACTGAAAAAACTGGTGGGTAAAGTGTTTGCCGACACCGGACATGACTCGCTGTCCCAACTGGGCCAGCTTCCCGCTCATGTCCGCCCGGCCGCTGAAATTCAGCAACGTTTGTGAGCCGTCTTCCTTCAGGTGGATCTCCCCCCGGGCGGCAACAACGCCGATTTTCGCGTCGACATTAATAAGCAGCGTGTAGGACTCCGGCGCTATCTTGTCGACAACACTCATGGTGCCTTTGAAGGAGCTGTCGATCGGGCCCATTTTGACCTGAAACGTGGCCCGATAAGAATCCTCCCCCTCCGGCTCCAAGTGCTTGAGACCGGTCGTGATACGGACCAGAACATCCGGATCGTTCAAAAGCCCCCAGACCCGCTCACGGGGGGCATCTAAAGTATGTGATCCCTCTAATTCCATGGATTTTGTGAACCGGAGCAGGCTCCGGTGCTCGCTCGACTCTTCTTCTAGCAACGGCGGGGAATAAGGTCAAATGAGAACACCGGGGAAATGTCGCGCGTGCCACGGGTTTTGGGTCCGGCAGGGCTCGTGTCGTGCTTCTCACTTGATCCGCGAAACATAAAAAGACTGCCCTGGCGAACGGCTCCTGTGGTAGGAGGAAAGGTGAATTCACATTGAGCGGGAATTCAAATGCGCGATATCTGGAATACATTGGGGAATTGGCTGGCGGAAGGGAGAGGAATCGCCCTGGCGCGGGTGTTGCAAACATGGGGTTCAGCGCCGAGACGACCCGGAGCGGCCATGATCGTCGATTCGGAAGGCAACGTTGCGGGATCGGTTAGCGGCGGTTGCATTGAAGGCGCAGTTATCGAGGAGGCATTGGGGGTTCTGAAATCGGGTGTGCCCCGCAAAGTAATTTTCGGGGTGGATGACGAGAAAGCCTGGACCGTCGGACTCTCCTGCGGAGGCGAAATCTCGGTGTGGGTCGAACCGCACTGGATCAACACCGGCCGCGCAGGGGACGCCGAAGCGTGGGGGGCGGTCGAGACCGCGATTCACAAAAACCGTCCCGTGGTGGTAGCCACGCGACTGGATGCCGCCCTGCCGGCGCATCTTGCCGTCGACCCGGAAAGCCAGGCGGTTGGTTCCTGGGATGGACCTCTCGAGGCCGTGCTGGCCGGCGCGCAGGAAGCCTACGCCCAAAGGACATCCTCCGTGGAGACAATCGAAGATGCCGAGATCTTCTACCACGTCATGCCAAGACCCGACATGCTTGTGATCGTCGGCGCGGGTCATATCGCGGTGCACCTCGTCGCCATTGCCAAGGAGCTTGGTTTCGAGTGCGTGGTCATTGATCCCAGAAAGGTATTTGCAAACAACCTTCGCTTCCCCGTGACCCCGGATCGGATGCTGACCGGGTGGCCCGAAGAAGTCATGCCGGAAATGAATTTTCACGATGACTCCTACGCGGTACTCCTGACGCACGATCCCAAGATCGACGACCCGGCCCTGCATATCCTCCTTCGCTCTCCGGTTGCCTATGTCGGTGCGCTGGGCAGTCGCCGGACACACACAAAGCGCCGCGAGCGGCTGGAGGAAATGGGATTTACAAAGGAGGAAATCGGCAAAATCCGCGGGCCGGTGGGGCTCAGCATCGGAGCCGCAAGCCCGGCTGAAATCGCGATCAGCATCATGGCGGAAATCATCGCGACAAAGCGAAAGCGCGCTGGTTGAAATCCGAACCGGACATTGCGGCGATCCTACCCGCCGCGGGTGAATCTGAAAGAATGGGCGGCCGGAACAAGCTGCTGCTGCCATGGAGCACTTCCACCGTAATCGGGAAAGTCATCGAATCTTTGCTCGAGGCCGGAATCGCAAACATTGTTGTGACGTTGGGTCATGATGCGGAAAATGTCCGCCAAAGCATACAGCACGCGCCGGTGAAGATTTTTTACAACCCCCTCCACGGGGAAGGAATGTCCACATCCATCGTACAAGGGGTGAAACTCCTTCCGGAAGGAGACGACGGAATCATGATTGCGCTGGCGGACATGCCTGCGGTTCGTCCCGCCACCCTGAGCATGTTGTGCGCTCAATTTCGTGAGCACGGCGGAAGCTCGATCATCGTGCCCGTTCACGAAAAGCAACAGGGGAACCCCGTCATTTTCCCCGGGTCGCTTCGCTCCGAGTTACTGCGTCTAGATGGCGACCGCGGCGCAAAAGAGATTCTCCGCAAGCACAACGACAGGGTCGTCCGGGTTCCCACCGAAGATCCGGGCGTGTGCATGGATGTCGACACGATGGAGGCGTACGAAGCAATGACGAATGACGAAAGACCCAAAGACAGATAGGAATCGCCAAAGTAGGCATCTACCTCCGGAGGATGCGACGGTTGAACAGGGCGCGGGCAGCGGAATAGTTGAGCAGTGCACAATCCTTCCTCCTTTTTACGCTCTCCCCGGACTCGAATTGCGCTGACTTAAGGCCTGAACATGATCCATTCATTCTCAGGTACGGCGGGGACCGCCGTCTCCAGGGATTCGCCAACACCTTGAAACGCAAGAAGATGGGAAAATGGAGACGGCGGTCCCCGCCGTAAGGAGAATGGATGGTTCATGAATGGACCCCATCGGAGCGGTAGCTATAGTCGCCATTCTCCCCTGCCTCCCGTCCCACGGAGGTGGACGGCTACTTTACTTATGTCGGCCCTTCTTCAATTCACCGGCCAGGGCGCGGAGGCTTTCTATATCATGGCCGGCGGCAAAGTGGTCGATATGGGGGAGAGCGGCGCGCATCCCGGCGCAGGATGGCTCGTAGGTCGGCGAAGCAAGGAGTGCATTCAGCCAGATGACGAGGCCTGCCCGGCGCCTGATCTCGCGCATACTTCGTTCGAGTAGTTCAATTTCGCCGGTATCCCATCCATCGCTCACGATAAAAACCGTCGTATTCCCGTCCAGGGAGTTCTGCCCCCCGGCATGAAGAAACTCGCGCAAGCTCCAACCAATGCGGGTACCGCTGAGCCAAACCGCGCTCGATTCGTGAAAAGAACGCCAGGTGCTTCCGAAATCGAGCGCCCGAACCTCCCTTGTCACGTCCCGCAACGTGGTGCCGAAGAGATAGACTTTGAGTTGGGGGAGAGATTTTGAGAGTGCAATCATGAACTGAATCATGAATGGGTGATACGGATTCATGGAGCGGCTGACATCGCACAACATCACGGCACGCGGTTTGCCGGCCTTCCTTTCGCGGTACGCCAACTCCATGAGTTCTCCGCCTCTCCGTAAGTTCAGCCTCACGGTTCTTCGGATATCGAGTCGCCCCCGGCGCGAACTTCTCCACCTTCGACGGCTACCGGGCGCTTTCAGCGCGCGGGCGATTTTGCGAGAGACGGACAGGATTTCGTCCCACCCATGCTCTGGAATCCGGCCGTAGTCACGACGGGAGCCGGCTCCGTCGGGACTGTAAACTGCGGCATCGGCGGTGTCTTCGGGTTCTCGATTCCGATCCAACCACCGTCGAATCCGAAATACCTCCGGCACCCGGACCGTCGGTTTGGGGGGTGCTTCGGATCTCGCGTCCCCCGCATCGACCTGCTTATCCCCGGACTGCAGGCCGGCAACGAAAAACGAGGAATACTCCTCGTCGAACACGCGGCGATCAGATTTCGATTTTGCCAACGTAATCTGCAGGCATTCGCGAAACAATTCCGGGTCTGCGATGGGGGTAAACGTCAGAGCGCGAAGGGCATCGCGCTCTTCGCCGACCCCTACGCGCATGCCGCGACGTCGGAGGCGACCGCAGAAGGTAACAAGGTTTGCTGGAAGCTCAGCGTGCATCTTCGTCGCCCCATCGATGCGGAATCGTACATGTAGGTAGAGAGGATCATGCGCCGGCCGCCGACCGGATGTAAAGGGAATGCTGAGGCCCCCCTCGCGGGACCGGCCTGAATCACCGTGTAAGACTGGCGTCGGCCTCGAGCTCCAACTCGTCATTTGTGTCGAGCTCCGGCGATTGCGTAATGCGGGGAAGACGAACTCGGAAGGTTGTACCGGAACCTTCGGTGGAGTCAAAATGAATGGATCCACCGTGATCGTCCACGATTCCCCGGACAATGGATAGCCCCAATCCGGTACCTTTCCCCTTCTTCTTCGTCGTGTAGAACGACTCGAAAACCGCTTCGCGCGCACTCTCCGGAATACCATTTCCCGTATCGGAAACGACGCATTCCCAATAATGCACCTGGTCCTCCACGCAGGGTTCGATGGACAGGGTCAATTCCCGAACTTCGCACTCTTCCATCGCATCGCATGCGTTGGAGATCAGGTTGGCGAAGACCTGTTCAATATGGTTTGGACACCCCGAAAACTGATAGGTTCCCGCCGCGGAGGGGGCAAGGACCGTCACCTGGTTTTGCTGAATCCGGCTTTGCGTCAGAAACAGAGCCTCTCCGATGATCTGCCTCAAGTCGATGGTCTCTTTCCGCTCCGTCGCACCGCGCGAGAAGTTCCTCAAGTGCTTCACCAACTTCGATATAGACTGCGAAGCGCGATCGATGGACTCGAGGTGGGACAAGAGATCAGGAGATAACTGCTCGATGGCGGCATGGTTCTGCTTTTCATCGAACTCAAGGAGTGCGGACTGCAAACTCAGCAGGATTACGGTGAGCGGATTATTGATATCGTGGGCAATTCCCGATGCAAGCTCGCCGATTGCGGCAAGGCGTTCCGCATGAATCAGGCTCTCCTGCAACCCTTTTAATTCGCGAAGATCCCTGAGATTGGAGAACGTCCGTACAAAATTCCCATCGTCGTCGTAAATGCTGAAGGACCTGATTTCTACCGGAATCGGGTTTCCGCTCTTGTCGAGGACAACGCTCTCCACTGCGTTGCTCCCCGTTTTTTTGAGCGTGTCGAATCCCTTTGAGAGATCATCCAGCACTTCCTCGGGATACAGATCCCGAACATTCAGCGATAGATATTCGTCGAGCGAATACCCCAGGATTTTCTCCGCCATTTTATTTGCGAACACAATATTCCCCAGGGCATCCACGGAATGGATGATATCGGGAAATTGATCGAGAATCACCTCGAACAGATTCACATCGCAAATCTCCGAGTTTTGTATTCGCATTCGGGTCAAAATAGAGGTCCCACTACGTTGTAAGCATTCGGTACAATCCGTCGATGACGATTCCGCATCGCAGGAATCAACTCGGGGGGAGAATTAGCAGAATTTGTGCCGAAGCAGAGAGGGTGCCGCCGATATTCTTATTCCGCTCTGACACGGTAAAAACACCGCGGAAGCGGCGGTCCGGGGTCGAGGACCATATTTGTGGGCGGCGTGGCCGGGATCCCAGTACTCTGAACCTGGTATCCTTCGCCAAGGTCTTCGCACCATTCGACAAGGTACGTGGAACCCGCCTGGCTGGGCCACTCAATGACCACGCCGGTCGCGGCCTGGCTTCGATAGATTCTGGAAATGCCGACCGTTTCCCCTGGAGCCTTGCGGGCCCACCGGAAACCGAGGTCACTGAATGCAGTGACGGGCGTTGCGCTGCTGCGATAGGCACACTGAAGCTGCGAATCAAAACTGACCCACGATCCCCCCCGAATCACTCGAGTGGTTCCGGAACCGGGACCGGTAGGATTGGTTACGCCGTCCTGGAGAGACGGGCCGTGCCAATCATGGATCCACTCCCAAGCGTTCCCCGCAATATCGAAAAGTCCATATCCGTTCGGCGGATAAGTTCCCGCGTCCGACGTCTGACCGACAAAGATGTCGTAATTTGCGTCCGATGAATTGATCGTGTTTCCCCAGGGGTAAAGATCATCGGGGACGCCGCCGCGTGCCGCGTACTCCCACTCCGCTTCGGTCGGAAGCCGATAGCCATTGCTCTCAAGGTTGATGCTCCATCCGCCGTTGGTAAAGGTGTACGCACGGGACAACCCCTCATCAGGACGCGCCCAATCCGGATCCGCATTACAGTTCCCGTATTTTTCCGAGGCTCGTTCCGGGAAGCCCGCCCGGCGATTTGAACTCCGTCTTACTGCAGGCTTCGAACATAACACTTCCCATTCCGTCCCTGCACGAAGGAGCGACCAGCCTGGCATTCATTAATGCCACGGTAGATTTCGATAATGTCGTCCGGGCGAATCCCCTGATCTGGTCGGCCGGCCCGGACAGAATTTATCCGTCCCTCGCCCTGGAGGCAGTACGGCTGGCAAGCGGGGTTGCGCAGATTCACGTGAGTTACAATCAGAACGGAGTGGTGCAGATTCGATTGAATGATATCGTCGTCGACACCGACGCCGTGGGGCGGGCGATCATCAACTATCGAACTCCACTGGATCCCGATTCCGCCCGGTCTTTCACCTACTATTCAGCGGGTGACGTCCTGGGAAAAGAGGTCGCCGCAGAGGCGTTCGAGAACAAAATCGTATTCGTGGGTTCATCCGCAACCGGTCTACTCGACATCAAGGCAACCCCCCTTTCCGCAAACTTCTCGGGAGTGGAGACCCACGCAACGCTTGTTGACAACATTCTGGCGGGAGACGTTCTTCGAAATCCGCCCGGCATGCGCACGGTGACGGTTGTGTCGACTTTCATCATCGGCGTTTTCCTCACCCTCCTGATTCAGCGCGCCCGGTCCTGGGTCTGTTGCCTGTCTATGATCCTGATCGTGTCCGGCCTTGGGGTGCTCAGTCTCTTCCTCTTCCGCTCCCATCAACTGGTATTCGTTCCCACAACACAGATCATTACTGTCATCATAATCTACGGCGTCCTCACAACGCTTCGGTACAGCCAGGAAGAAATGAAACGCCGACGACTGAGAAACATTTTCGGCCCCATGGTTTCCGAGGAAGTCATGAAGTACATGGAAGAGAATCCGGACAGCATCTCCCTCGCGGGCCAGGACGTGGAGGCTACGATGTTTTTCTCGGATATCGCCGGATTCACCCCGATTGCGGAAACCCTCTCCGCCGACGAAGTATCGAAGCTTCTCAACGAATATTTGAACCCAATGAACCGGGTGATTCTGGACGCCCGCGGTTATGTGGACAAGTACCAGGGTGATGCGATCATGGCGGTATGGGGAATCCCCTACTCGCTTTCGGAACACGCTACCCAGGCCTGCCTCGCCGCGTTGGCGCAGGACCGCGAGATCAGGATCCTCGCTCTCGAGCTCAAGCAGCGATATGGACATGATGTCGCAATTCGTATGGGCATCAACAGCGGAATTGTGAAAGCCGGATATATCGGATCAGAGAAACGAAAGCAGTACACCGTGATCGGTGACGCGGTGAATCAGGCATCGAGGCTCGAAGCACTGAACAAAGTCTACGGCACCCGAATCATCATCGGCGGAGAGACGTATGATCATGCGCGAGACGCCATCGAATCCCGGCTGTTGGACCGCGTGATTGTGAAAGGGAAGTCCCAGTCGATAAAGATTTATGAACTCCTGGCCGAGAAGGGTTCGCTGTCTCCGGAGAGAAAACGAGTGGTGGATGCGTACGAGGCTGCCCTGGAGGCACACTGGAACCGGGAATGGGAAGGCGCGCTCCTTCGTCTCGCGGCGGCACTGGAACTCGACCCCTCCGACGGGCCGAGCCTGATGTTGAAATCACGGATTGAAAGCTATCAGCGGCAGGCGCTTCCGGCGGAATGGGACGGGGCGTATGTGCAGACGGCGAAATAGCTTCACGTACCGAAGCCCGAATTTCCCGGGTTCGAATTTCACGCGTCGTTGGGTACTCCCTCGTTGAACAGCTTTGACTTAATCCCCAGGCGTTCGAGAAATTCGGGGAGAGACTCACGTGCCTGATCCACGTCCGTCCGTTCTTTGAGGATGATCCCAAGCGTCTCCGCGACCAGTTCTTCGTCCAGGTGGTCGCGGTGCAGGGCCACCAGGGCCCGGGCCCAATCCAGCGTCTCCGATACGCCGGGGAGTTTTTCGAAATCCTGCTCTCGCAGTATCTCCATGAACCGGCAAATCTGCTCCGCCAGCTGCCCATTCACCCCAACCACTTTGGATCGCACGATTTCCAGCTCCTTCCGGTACGCGGGAAAATCTATCCACAAGAACAGACACCGTCGACGCACGGCATCCGAGAGTTCTCTGGTGCGGTTGCTCGTGATCACGACGTAGGGAACATGGGTAGCATGAACGGGTCCCAGCTCGGGAATCGTGATCTGCCACTCCGACAGCACTTCGAGCAGAAAGCTCTCGAATTCCTCGTCCGCCCGGTCCAGTTCGTCGATCAGGAGGACGGCGGGCGTTTCCGATGTGATGGCCCGAAGCAGGGGCCGTTTCAAAAGAAATCGCTCCCCGAAGACAGACTCTTCCTTTTCCCGGATAGAAGCGCCGGATTGCTCGTGCATCTTCAGGTGAAGGATCTGGTGCTGATAGTTCCACTCGTAGAGCGCGGTCGTCGCATCGAGACCCTCGTAGCACTGGAGGCGGATCAAGGGGGCCGACAAAGCCGCAGACATGACCTTTGCAATCTCAGTCTTTCCCACTCCGGCCGGGCCTTCGATCAGCAGCGGCTTTTCCAGCGCCGCCGCAAGTGAAATGGAAAGCGCAATACTTCGGTCGGCAATGTAATTCTGGGCCGCAAGGAGCTTCTCTGTTCGCTCTAGGTCAACAGATTCCGAAGTTTTCATGTGGCAAACCGATAAAGTGCGAATTCCGCCCGCTTGGAGCGCGCGTGTATACCCGATTCCGCCTACGGGATCTGAGTCATCTCTTTGAACGCGGCGATTCGATCGTCAATATGAGGACGCTCCAGTGCGGAAAACTTTTCGAGACTGAACGCCTCCACGCCGAAGGAGGCAAGAATATTTCCGCACACCAGGGCGGTGCGCAAGGTATCCGGGGTTACGTCGCCCGCATCGGCAAGCGCTCCCATGAAACCACCGGCGAAACTGTCTCCCGCGCCGGTAGGATCCGTCACCTGTCTCAGGGGAAACGCAGGCAAAACAAACATTTCCCCGGCGGAAAACAGGATCGACCCGTGTTCGCCTTTCTTGATTAACACGTATGCGGGACCCTCCTGTAGAAGCGCGTGCGCGGCTTCCACAAGATTGTGGACTCCCGTGTAGTGTCGCGCCTCGGATTCGTTCATCATCAGCATGTCGACACGTTGAATCACGCGCTGCAGAGAATCACGCGCCACGTTGATCCACAGATCCATCGTGTCCGCGGCCACGAATCGGGGTGATTCAATCTGATCGAGCACGTGCAGTTGGAGATCAGGGCTGATGTTGGCCAGGAAAACGAACGGGGCACCCCGATACCCAGCGGGGACATCCGGCAAAAAATCCGCAAAGACATTGAGATCCGTACTCAGCGTCTCCCGGTTGTCCATATTGGCTTCATACACCCCGCTCCATCGGAACGTCATCCCTTCCTCAACTTGAAGGCCCTTGAGGTCGATGGAAAAGTGATCGAATAAATCCGTGTATGCTTCCGGAAAATCGGTTCCCACGATTCCGACCATTCCCACCGTGGAGAAAAACGATGCGGCTGCGCATGCGAAGCTCGCTGAACCGCCGAGGATCTCCTCTCGCCGGTGATGAGGTGTTTCGATGGTGTCCAGCCCAACGGACCCGACGACAGTGACATTCGGGCTCAAAGAATTCATGGCCGGTTCGTTAACAACTCCTCTACCCGTTCGCAAATCAGGTGCATCAGGAGCTGATGCCCTTCCTGTACGCGCGGCGTGTGGTTGGTTCCGGTAATGCACAAGTGATAATCCGCGAGACCCGCAAGTTTCCCACCGGTTCCTCCCGTCATTGCAACGGTGGCGATTTTCAATTCGCCGGCCGCCTCACAAGCACGGACAATGTTGGGGGAATTCCCCGAGGTCGTGATCCCGACAAGAACGTCTCCTGCGCGGCCAAGGCCGATGACCTGCTTCGAAAACACATCGTCGAAACTATAGTCGTTGGCAATCGCGGTCATGGTGGAAGTGTCCGCGGTGAGCGTCATGCCGGCAAAAGGTTCACGCTCTTTCAAGAATCGGTTGAGAAATTCACCGGAGAAATGCTGCGCGTCCGCGGCGCTGCCACCGTTTCCGCAAAACATCACCTTTCCGCCTGAACGGATCGATGCCACCATCGCCCGCGACACGTCTTCTGCGGAGTCCTTCAGATCGTGAAACACTTCATGGGCGACCATGAGGTAGTCGGCCGCGATCTCGTCGTAGTTCATTCGTGATCGTCCTCCGGCGGAGGCAGTTTTCCGCTGCTTACGAAATCGTCGAGATATCCAGTGTTGTAGCTTCCGTTTCTGAAGGCTTCATCTTTCAGGATGGCGAGCCCGAGGGGAATGGTCGTGCGCGGGCCTTCAATCAGAAACTCGCCGAGTGCCCGGTCCAGTCGCGCCATCGCCTCTTCCCGGTCCATTCCATGCACAATCAGCTTTCCGATCATGCTGTCGTAGTACGGAGGAATCTCGTAGCCGGGGTACACGTGAGAATCGACGCGAACGCCCAGGCCGCCGGGGAAGTTGATCCAGTCAACCATTCCGGGCGAAGGCTGGAACTTGTTGTAGGGGTTCTCCGCGTTCACCCGAAATTCGATCGCATGTCCCGTGGACTTGATATCACGCTGTGAAAAAGAAAGTTTTTCGCCCGAGGCAACACGGATCTGCTCCTTGATCAAGTCGCGTCCGGTAACCTCTTCGGTCACCGGGTGCTCAACCTGGATCCGGGTATTCATCTCCATGAAATAGAATTTCTGGGCTTCTTCATCGTATAGAAATTCCACCGTCCCCGCGTTGACATACTTCACGGACTGCGCCGCCTTTACGGCCGCGCGCGCAATCTTGCGCCGGACATCCGCGGCGAGAGCAGGACTGGGTGACTCCTCCAGCAGTTTTTGGTGTCTTCGCTGAATGCTGCAATCCCTTTCGCCAAGGTGGACGATGGATCCGTGTTGATCCCCGATGACTTGCACTTCGATATGCCGGGCACGCTCCACGTATTTCTCGAGGTACACAACGTCGCTGCCGAATGAATGCATTGCCTCCGTTCGCGCAGTCTGAAACGCGTTGGAAAGGCTTCGATCATCCGCGGCAACCCGCATTCCTTTTCCTCCGCCACCCGCCGCCGCTTTGACCAGGACGGGATAGCCGATTTTGCCGGCGACTTTGCGCACGTCTTCTTCGGTATCGAGCGCCCCTTCACTACCGGGGGTCACCGGGACGCCTGCTTTCCGCATCGTTTCTCTGGCTACGGACTTTTCGCCCATCTTGCGGATCTGATCCGGGGAGGGACCGATAAAGGCGATGTTGCAATCGTTGCAGATCTCGGCGAATTGCGCATTCTCGGCAAGAAATCCGTATCCCGGATGGATCGCATCCGCACCAGCGATTTCCGCGGCGCTGATAATGCTGGCGATTTTCAGGTAGCTGTCCGCCGCAGGCGCAGGGCCAATGCAAATGGCCTCGTCCGCCAATTGAGTCGGCATCGAATCTTCATCCGCCTCGGAATAGACGACGACAGAACCGATGCCCAACTCCTTGCAGGCACGAATGATTCGCAGGGCAATTTCCCCGCGATTGGCTATCAGCACTCGTTCGAACATGAGATCAGGCGGGATCGATCAGGAAGAGCGGTTGGCCGAACTGTACCGGGGCAGCGTTCTCCACGAGGATCTTGCGAATCGTTCCTCTTACTTCGGCCGTAATCTCATTCATCACTTTCATGGCCTCGATAATGCAGACCACGGTATCAGGATCGACTTTCGCGCCCGTGCGGATGAACGGATCCGCATCCGGGGCAGGTGAAGAGTAAAATGTGCCGACCATCGGCGAGGTAATCCGTTCCAGATTTTCCTCTGCGGCGGGATCGCCATTGCCCGGGGCCGGTCCGGAGTTTTCTCCCGGATGATTGCCCCCGGTTTCCGGGGGAACGACACCCGGGGAGGGAGCGGGCTGCTGGGTGTGCGTAATGATCTGGGGCTCGAAACCGGTCTTCCGCTTGATGGAAATACGGAAGTCCTGTTCCTCGAGTTCAAATTCGCTGAGCTCGTTTTCCTTTATCAATTCGATAATTTTTCGAATTTCTCTAATATCCATATCCAGATTCTCCGGTCTCCGGGGCGTTTTGTCTAGTATAGATCAGACGGGGTTGTGGGAAGCTCGGCCCTGTGCGATGAACATGCCTTCGAATACAGCCTGCGCATCGACGTTTCGCTGCAATCGCTCCAGCGCCTGGTCCACGGCCCGAATGTTCTGGATCGCGCTCCCGTACCGCTGCCCCCCAGCGAGACCGCGCAGAATCTCCACATCCTGCGCGAAATGAAAAGTGGAATGGTCAGCTCCGACCACGCACATCAAAACATCCCGGTGCCAGTACTGGATGGAGCGAAGAACCGACTCCAGCAGTTCCTTGAGCCGAGTTCTTACCCGGGCATCGATGATGTCGTCATCCAGTTCCTCCCCCTCATAGGCCGCCTCTTCCTCCTTCTTGTACTGCGCTGCCATTTCCTTCAAAATCCCGTTCAATCGCGCGGCTCTGGTGAGCGCCGACAACGGGTCATCCGGCGGCCCATTCCGCAGGATTGACAAAACGTCATCCAGCCACGGCGCCTCGTGTGGGGCCGACGTGGGCTCGTGCAACGAGATCCGCTGACATCGCGACACGATGGTGGGAAGGAGGCGTTGCGGCTCCTCGCTGAGGAGAAGCAACAAGGTCTTGGGGCTCGGCTCCTCCAACGTTTTCAGAAACGCGTTTGCCGCAGGAATGTTGAAGCACTCCGCGTACAGGAGAACCCCTGCTTTCCATCCGCCGTCAAGGGTCGTCCGAAACATTCGCTTATTCAATTCGCGGACCTGGTCGATCTGAATCATCCTTCCCTTGCCGGTCGGTTCCACCCAGGCAATATCCGGATGCCGGTTTTCAGCATACTTGCGGAACAGGCTGTCGGAATCGGATTCTTCTGAAGGATTCTTCAGGACGGTACTGAGCAGGCCCAAGGCCACGTCCTGGCCGACCCCCCGGACGGATCCTGCCAGGAGATAAGCGTGTGACAGCTTCCCGGCGTGATATCCCCGTCGCAGGTCTTCCAACGTGGAAGCGCTAGCTGCTGACAATGTCCTGCTCAATGGTCCTCCAAATCCTCTGTTCGATACGGTCCGCCGGCCCCCCCCCATCGATTACGACAAATCGGTCGGGCTCCGCATTCGCCAACTCCAAATACCCCGCGCGGACCCTCGCATGAAATTCCGATTCTTCTCTCTCAATCCGGTCCGGTACACTCCCCGTGGATCGGTTCCGGGATGCCATACGCGCGCGCGCTTCGACCGGATCAACATCGATTAAAAAAGTCTGATCGGGAACAGCGCCATCGATGGCAAATTCGTTTAAGGCCTGCATTCGCTCAACACCGAAAGAGCGTCCATAGCCCTGGTACGCGGTGGTGGAGTCGGCGAACCGGTCGCAAAGAACCCACGTGCCCTCCCCCAGCGCCGGGAGAATCCGGGTTTGAACCAGTTGGGCGCGGCTTGCGGCAAACAAAAGAGCCTCCGCTTCCGGCACGATGGCTTCTCCCGTTACGTCGTGCTGGAGAATATCCCGAATCGCTTCCCCGGTTTTCGTTCCGCCCGGTTCGCGGCACACCAAAACGGATACGCCCTGGCCCTGAAGCCTGATTACAAGCCGTTCAATCTGGGTGGTTTTCCCGCTCCCTTCCGGGCCCTCGAAAGTAATGAACCTTCCCCTCCTGCTCACGTCAAAGCCTCTTGAGTTTGGGCCCACCGGGAGTGTCCTTCACCGTCCAACCCTTCTCGGCGAGTTCATCGCGAATACGGTCGGCGGCTTCCCAATCACGCGCCGTGCGCGCCTTCTCCCGCGCTTCGACAAGGGCGAGAACCTCCGGGTCCGTCTCTTCGGTCTTCGCGTCGAGAAATGCGAGAATTCTGTCCATCCCGGCCAGGACGCCGAGCACTCCGGCGGCACCGGCTTCGTCCAGTCCGCCTTCATCCATCCTCTTGTTGCCGGCCCTGATCAGATCGAACAGGGATGCCATCGCATTGGAGATATTCAGGTCGTCATCCAACGCTTCCCCAAATAGATTGTGCTGCGTCACCGCCCAGTCCGGCACTTCCCCGGGAACTTCACCCGCAATTTCCCGTAGCCGGCCGGCAAATTCATCGATGCGGTTCAACGACGCACGCGCGGAGTCAAGGCCTTCGAACGTGAAATTGAGGGCCTGCCGGTAGTGGGCGCTCTGCAGCAGGGCGAAGCGCACCTCCCTGCCCGAGTATCCCTTGTCCAGGATGTCCCTGAGGGTGAAAAAATTCCCGGACGACTTCGCCATCTTTTTCCCGTCAACAATCAGATGGGCGTTATGCAACCAGTATTTGGCGAACGGTTTTCCGGTCGCACCCTCGCTTTGGGCGATCTCGTCCTCATGATGAGGAAAAATGTTGTCCACCCCGCCGCAATGAATGTCGAACGATTCGCTCAGAAAATGCATGGCCATGGCCGAACATTCGATGTGCCATCCGGGGCGGCCCCGGCCCCACGGTGATTCCCATCCCACGTCCCCGTCGTCTTCGTCCCACGCCTTCCAGAGCGCGAAGTCCCCCACGTGGTCTTTTTCGTACTCGTCCTGGTCCACCCGCGCGCCGGGCTGCAGCCCCTCCAGGTCGAGGTGCGCCAACTTCCCGTACTCCGGGAACTTTTGAATGCTGAAGTAGACCGATTTATCTTCGGACTGATAGGCCAAACCCTTTTCAAACAATCGCTGGATGAGATCGATCATTCCCGGAATGTGGTCGGTCGCGGAGGGATAGTGATGTGCGGGCAGAAGATCCAGGGTGGCAATATCTTCAAAAAAAGCCTCTTTGTATTGCCGGGTGTAGTCTCCCAGCGCGATACCGGCTTCACGTGAGGCCCGGATAGTCTTATCGTCGACATCCGTCAGGTTCATGACGTGCAGCACGTCAAAATCGCGATATTCGAGGTGACGGCGCAATAGATCTTCAAAAACGTAGGCTCGCAGGTTTCCGATATGCGCGAAGTTGTAGACCGTCGGGCCGCAAGTATACATCCGGACCCGCGGGGGCTCCGAGGGCTCGAAGGGCTCTACCCCTCGCGACATCGTATTGTAGAATCTCACCGACACAACAAATCCTGGTAAAAACGGGCAGCGACTTTCGCAAACAATCACGCATTATAGGGTCGTCGCGCAGGGATTCAATGTCGCACTCGAAATCGATACCTCGGAATGTCCGGCCGGACGGCTCCCTTGCCATTTATTCACAGGGAACGTATAGGTAACGCCTCGATGCCACCCCGCAGGATCTCAACAAGATTTCGGCTCTTCCCGAGCCCCGGATATACCAGGACCACGAAGTTTGGCCTGATCGGGAACGCGCTCACAGCACGGGGACGGCTGTTGTGCGCTACGGGAGGGTGTCTGCTTCTGATCTTTTCCGTGCTCACGCAACCGGGCCGGGCCGGGGCCGGCAAAACGAAGATACGCGGGGGAGCGCCTCCCCGACCCGGTATGGAGGCCTCCCTGAGCAACGTAACGTTTGTCGCGTTTGACACGGAAACCACCGGATTCAGTGGCGCGAACGACAGGGTCGTGGAGATCGGCGTGATCAAATTCAAAGATGGTCATGTCCTCGAACGCAAAAGCTGGCTCGTAAATCCGGGACGGAAGATTCCATCCTACACTTTGAAAGTGCACGGCATTTCCGACGATATGGTCGCAAACGAGCCAACGTTCAAAGAAGCATATCCAAAGTTCAAAGCATTCATAGAGGGCTCCGTGTTGCTCGCTCACAATGCACGGTTCGACATATCGTTTATTCGTGAAGAAGCGCTGCGAAACGATTTATCGCCGCCGCCCAATGAAGTCATCGACAGCCTGAGTCTTTTTCGAAAGTGGTTTCCGAACGCTGAATCGCACTCCCTGGAGGGACTGGCCGAGCACCTGGAACTTGAACCCAACGAGTTTCACAGGGCCGTGGCGGATTCCATGATGATTTACGAGATTCTCAGCGTGGGAATGCGCAGGAATCCTACCACGCGAACGCTGGGCGAGTTGCAGAAATCCGCGGGCGGGGCTATGAAATTCTAACCCGCACTAACCCGCATATCTCGCACTTTTCCTGCTGCGACCGCGGATCACTCCGTCAGGATGAGTCGAAACGTTGATTCGCCAATTTACAGTGTGTCTACACGGTTTCATCGTCGAGTCAACGTTTCGACTCATCCTGGCGGGCGCTCCACGCTCTCGCGACGAAAAAGTGTGAGATATGCGGGCTAATCAGATTCTTTCGTATCGAGCGGTCAGGAACGGCGACGGGTCGATGCCAAACCGAACGCTGAACTGATTCCAGGGAGGGGTCAGAACCACGTGGATAGTTCTTCCACGTTCAATTCATCCAACTGGTCGACGATCGCGTTCACGGCGGGGAATGCAGATCGGCTATGGGTCCCCGTGACCGCGACGGTCTTCATGTTCCCGGCGATTGCGGCTTCGATTCCCATAGGCGCATCTTCGAAAACAACGCAGTGTCCCGGCGCCCGATTCAGGCGTTGCGCCGCCAGCAGAAACACCTCCGGATCCGGTTTTCCCCGCCGAACATCCTCGGCGGAAATGATATGTTCAAATGTGTCGCTCTCTCCGGAGATTTCGAAGGCGACTTTTACGTTTGCCAGCGGGGCGGAAGTTCCGATTGCACGGGGAATTCCCGCGCGGTCCAGTCGCTCCAGCCACTTGTGAACGCCGGGAAGAAACTCGATCCCTTCTTTTCGAATCTGCTCCCGGTACGCCTCTTCTTTCTCGAAGGAAAGCCTGGCCACTTCGTCTGGATCATCCGTCCACTTCAGAATGGATGGAATGGAATCCTGGTTTCGCTTTCCAAAGGTTCGGGCAAAATGATCCTCGGGAAGAGGAAGACTCTCGCGCTCCGAAACAATTTCCCAGGCCCGCTCATGATGCGCCGACGAATCGATGACTACGCCGTCCCAGTCGAAAATCGCTCCCCATCCATGCCCTGAATTATTCACAGGCAGAGACTGGTATCAAAGCTGGACCGATAAGACAAAGCGTTTTCCGGGGCACTCCGTGGAAATAGCGGTTCGGTCGACATCCGGTCATTGACAATTCCAGCGATCTGAATCATACTGTATGGCAATTCATGAGTGATGACGACAGTCTGTCAGATAGCAGCGACCCCCTCCCTCCCCGGCAATCAGATTCCCGCGAAGCTGCCGCACCCTTCCTTGTTTGTACGGGCATACTGACCCGGAGGCCCTGATGGCGCTACTCATCACCGTCACGTTGTTGACCCTTGGAATTTCCGCGCTCTGCTCTCTGTTCGAAGCGGTTCTCTATTCGACCCGCATCGGATCCATCGAGGCGGCAAAGAAAGAGGATGAGGACGGCAAGGGAATCGCCGACCGGATGGTGGATCTGAAGACAAACATCGCGGTTCCGATTACCGCGATTCTTGTTTTGAATACGATCGCGAACACGGCAGGGGCCGCCCTGGCGGGCTTCATCAGCAGGGAGGAATTGTCCCCTCTCGGGGTCGCGTCGTTCGCGGTGTTCCTGGTTCTGGGCATACTCTTTTTGTCGGAGCTGATTCCGAAAACCATTGGCGCCATCTATTGGCGTCGCCTCTGGCGATGGATCGTGTGGCCGATCATCGTTCTTCGCGTGGCGCTGTACCCCATCGTGTGGCTGGTACAGAAGTTTACGAATTTGATCACCCGGGGAGCATCCGCCGCCGCGGTGACGGAGGAAGAGATCGTGGCCATGGTCAATCTAGGGGAAAGCGGAGGGCACCTGAGTGAAGAGGAGGGTGAAATGGTCAGGAACATCATCAACCTGGAGGAAAAGTCCGCGAAGGACATCATGACTCCGCGCGTTGTGGCGTTCACCCTGGACGCGGAAATGGAGGTGCACGACGCCATCGGTCGGCTCAGTTCGGTGGGCTTCAGCCGCATCCCGATTTACAAGGAGCATCCGGAAAATATTTCAGGATACGTCCTGCGCCGACACTTGTATTCGGTGGACGAGGAAAAAAGAACCCGCCGGATTCAGTCCCTGGCCAAACCTATTTCGTTCGTGCCGGAAACGGCGAATTGCCTCACGCTGCTCAACCAGTTCCTGAAACATCGATGGCACATCGCCATGGTCACCGACGAGTACGGTGGCCTCGCCGGCCTGGTTACTCTCGAGGATCTGATAGAAACCCTCCTGGGATCCGAAATCGTGGACGAGACTGATCGCTTCGTGGACATGCAAACCGCGGCGCGCCAACGAAGCCAGTCCAAATCGGGACGAAAATCGAAACTGGGTCCGGAGACCGAATAGCCCGGATCTCGTCCGCATCGAGGAACCCGCTTCACGTGCCGGAACTCCCTGAAGTCGAAGCCGGCCGCAAGATCGCCGAACGGGCGCTGCGCGGCCGGACGATTGCACACGTAAATACGGTGCAGGACACGATCGTGTACCACAAAATCCCGCCGCGGAAACTGGCTGCCGCACTCACCGGCCGCACCGTACTCGCAGTGCACCGGAAAGGGAAACAGCTTTGGTTTGAGCTGGATCGCACGCCATGGCCCGGTTTTCACTTCGGCATGACGGGATCCTTTCATGCCTATGATGCCGAAGAGGACCGCCCCACATTCTGGAAAATCGAAATGCTATCTACCGAGGGGCACCGCCTGGCGATGGTGAACAAGCGGAGGCTGGGAAGGATCCGCTTGTTCGACGATCCGCTTCGGGAGGAGCCGGTCGCAAGCCTGGGGTTCGATCCGCTCTACGAAATGCGGGACGCGAAGAAGTTTGCCGAATCTGTTTTCAAGCGAAAAGTGGCGATCAAGGCCCTGCTTCTCGACCAATCTTTCGCCGCCGGAGTTGGCAACTGGATCGCCGATGAAGTTCTGTACCAGGCACGCGTCGCGCCGCAACGGCGGACGGATCAACTGGGGAAAAAGGAAATTGGAGCCATCCGATCCTGCCTGAAACGCGTGATCCGGCGGGCCGTGGAGGTGGACGCCGATGCCGATCGATTTCCGCGAACCTGGCTGTTTCATCACCGGTGGGGGAAAAAGGAATCGGCAGTCACAGCGCGCGGTGAAAAAATCCGGTTCGCGACGATCGGGGGGCGCACTACGGCCTGGGTCCCGGAACGACAAGTGTGAGGAGGGGCTCCGTGGATGAAGCGAAAGCTGCGGCAAGCTTTTGGTTTCGGATTGTGGTAAGAAATGGAGGCGGGAACCGGAACCGAGTCCGGGACCCGGCCCCTCAACAGGATAGCAGGATAATCGGCACATGTTATTTATGAAAAAGGGGTGCGCGATCGGCGTTCTGGCATCCGCGTTCCTCATACCCTGTGGCTGCAGCCGCGTTGAGGCCCCGGAAGATTCGTGGTACCGGAGACTCGGGAAAGGCAGCTTGATTTCCCTACCGTTTTCTCACGACCTGGAAGTACTCGGGTTCAGCGGTTGGAGATTCCTGGGAAAACTGCCGCGATCGGCGACGGAATCGGACAGCGTCCAGTTCAGCCTGTGGCACGAAGTCTGGGAAGGAGAAATCGAGCCGGATCAAATCTCCTCGGGGCGGCCTCCTCCCGGAACCTACCATGGAGCCTGGAACATGGAGGGCCCCCAAAGCCTGCGGGCCGACATCGATATTCTACTGGAAAGATCCATGGACATCGGGCGCCCGGTCTATTCCGAACGGATCATCGTGAACGCCCAGGAACTCCGGGGGCCCATGGAATTGCCCGAAGCCTATCGCTTCGAGGTGACGCTGGAGAAACCCCCGGAGAATCTCAAGATCAGTATGGGCGAGCCCATTCTCCTTGCCGCGGCCCGCGTCCGGAGCTGGTCTCAGAGGGAAGACGGGAAACCGACTCTCTTTCTCAAAGAGCGCACTTTCCGGTGGTATGTTCTGATGGAGAGCACCCAGGGCGTGGAGATACCCGGAAAGTAGCCTGCGGGGTCATTCAGCCATACTCATACGACTCATCATGCCCGACTTCCAGGTACGTAGTCAGCAGGTCAATTCCGGCCTCCACATCGTTGCTGTGGATCATCTCGTTCACGGTGTGAATGTAGCGGGTGGGGATGCTCAGCGTGATGCTTGCGCTGCCTCCCCGGGAACGCTGCATCGCCCCGGCATCGGTACCGCCTCTCGGCAGGATCTCCATTTGATGTGAAATGTCATGGCGCTCGGAGAGCTGACGGAAATGCTCCACGAGCTTGGGATGGCAAATCAACGATCCGTCCATGATCTTGATACCGATCCCATTCCCCAACTTGGTAACGGTGTCGGAATCGGCCGGCCCCGGATAGTCACATGCCAGGGTCGTGTCCAGGGCAATGCTCACATCCGGATTTACCGCGAACGACGAGGTGGTGGCCCCTCGCAACCCAACCTCCTCCTGTACGGTAAACACCGCGCATACGTCGACCCGGTGCTCTTTCAACCTGCGAAGCGTCTCGATCAACACGAACACTCCAACACGATTGTCGAGGCACTTCCCCACCAGGCACTCTCCACACTCCACGCACGCGCGATCCATCGTGACCATGTCTCCGATTGATATCCGGGACGAAACGTCCCTGGCCGGGAGACCAACATCGACGAAAAACTGCTCGAGCTTCGGCGGTGACTTTGACTCTTCGGGAGTCAGCAGGTGCGCGGGCTTCGTGGTGTAGGTGAGCACTCCGGAAAGGGGCCCGCCCTCGCGCGGAAACACTTTCACGCGCTGCGCGAAGAGCTGGCGTGGGTCGAAACCGCCGAGCTGCTGGAGGCGGAGGAATCCGTCCTTGTCTATATATTTTACGATGAAGCCGATTTCATCCATGTGGGCCGCAATCATGACCGTGCGTTCCCCGGCGCCCTTTCGGGTGCAGATTACGTTGCCCATAATGTCCACTTCAACAGAGTCGGAAAGCGGCCGGACGATCTCCATCACCAGGGCCCGAACGGCCTCTTCTCGGCCCGGCACTGCCGAGGTTTCACTGAGTTGTTTTAAGAGTGACCAGTCCATTACGCAATTGTCTCCATTCAGATTCGAGGATTCCCAAAGCCTTCACTTTTCTATATATCCCTCCCCGGTAGCAAGCAGCCAGTGTGCGCAAGAGGGACGATTCAGTAATGAAAGAGACTCAATATTCAGAAATCCGCCTCCCGCGTCTACAGATTGTTTGGATCCCGGCATGGATTGCAGTCATGGCAATGAGCTGCCACACCCCGACGCCCCGGGAATTGGAAACCTCCACAATCGCGTTCGGTTCCTGCCTGAACGCGCAGACGGAACAACCCGTTTGGGATGCCATGGGGTCTGTGAACCCGGATCTTTTCATCTTTCTCGGTGATAATGTCTACGCCGATACCCGGGATCCTGAAAAGATGCGCGCAACGTATGCAGTGCTCGGCAATCGGCCGGAGTACATTCGCTTCAAGAAGGAAGTGCCGATCCTTGCCACCTGGGATGATCACGACTATGGCGAGAACGATGCCGGCGCCGACTACCCGATGAAACGGGAGGCCAAGGAATGTTTTCTCGAGTTTTTTGAAGAACCCCCTGGTTCGGAGCGTCGCGGCCGCCCTGGGATTTACCTCGCCCGGCGATTCGAACTGGCAGGTCTTGATGTGCAGATCCTTCTGCTCGATACCAGGACTTTTCGCGGTCCCCTGACCCGTAGGGAGGATGCAAAGGGAGGCGGAGGGCCGTACACGGCTACCGATGACACGGCAACAACATTACTGGGGGACGACCAATGGCTCTGGCTGGAGAAAAGTCTCCGGGAACCGGCCGACCTTCGGATCATCGCCTCGAGTATCCAGGTTCTGGCCGAAGAACATTCGTGGGAAAAATGGATGAATTTTCCCCATGAACGCGAACGGCTGTTTCAAGTCATTCGAGACAGTGGCGCAGACGGAATCATTTTCCTGTCCGGAGACAGGCACCATAGTGAAATCTCATTCATGGAAACGACGGCGGGAATTCCATTGTACGACATCACCTCCAGCGGCATGAATCGCGGAATGCCCGATAAGGCCATCGAACCCAACCGTCATCGGGTTCATGAAATGTACCGTGAAGACAGTTTCGGTACCCTTACGATCGAACGCCGGAAAGGCGCCACGGACCTGACCATCGGACTTCATCGCATCGACGGGACACGGGCCCGGGAAGAGACCATTCCAATTTCACGTCTGCGCGCGGATCCCCGGTGACTCAGGCATCCGCTACGAACTGAGAAAATCCGTGAACCCCGAGACTGCGGAGGCATCCAGCCGCTCGACGAGTGCCTGCACAAGGTGCAGGGCGCTCACGTAATCGCGCATGTCTATCATTGCGTTGTGAGTATGGATGTACCGCGCGGGTACCCCGAGAACGACCACCGGACAGCCCTTGCCGGCATATTGGAATCCTGCCGCATCCGTGCCACCTGACCGCCGGACCGCAACCTGGTGAGGTATCGAACAGGATTCCGCCACCCCAACCACAAACTCCACCAATGCCTTGTTCATGATTGCGGACGGATCGAACACGCGAATCTGAACACCGCCGCCTAACCTCCCCTGCTGATCCGACGGTTGCCCACCCGGACTGTCATCCGCGGGCGGACCTTCGAGGATCAGCGCGACATCGGGACGGGCGGTTTCGCCGGCAACCCTGGCCCCTCTCATCCCCATCTCCTCCTGGGCCGTTCCGACTCCGACCAACAGGTTGGGATGATCCGTTCCACGCAGATCGCGGAGGCTTTGAATAGTAAGTGCCATTCCCACCCGGTTGTCGAATGCTTTGCAAAGAACCCGATCCTCGTTCGACAACCGGGTAAAGGCAGTTCCGGGCGCGATGGGATCCCCCAGCCGAATGCCGAAATCTCCGGTCGCTTCCTGCGCACTCGAAGCACCGATGTCGATGTACATCTCATCAATTTCCGGCACTCGTACCCTGGCTTCCTTTTTCATCAGGTGCGGCGGCGTGGATGCGATGACTCCTTCTACAAGGCCCCCCCCGCGCGTTAAAACGCGTACGCGCTGCGCCGGCAGAGTCTGGGGCGCCCAGCCGCCCACGGGCCGAAACCGGAGAAAGCCGTCCGGGGTAATCATCTGCACGATGAATCCCACTTCGTCCATGTGCCCGGTCACCACGACGCGCGGCGAATCGTCTTTCCCCCGGGTTTCCGCGAAAACGTTTCCGAACCGGTCCGAGCCGGGGGAAAACTCAGAGAGTTCCCGTTTCCAGATTCGGCGGATTGCATCCTCATGGCCCGGAACTCCGTGCGCCTCGGAAAGCTCTTTCAGCAGTTCAATCGCTCGATCTCGCATGGATGTCCTTTCACAGTCGCTGCGCGAGTATTACATGGTCCGGGAATCATCTCAACCGGCGCCCTCACGAATCGCATGTTGGTTTCGGCTTGAACGCGGACCGGTCTTCGCCCTCCTTCATCACCGCGCGAACATGATCGCTTTCCTCCCGAATGAACGCTTCGATCGCGGATCTGAATTCGGGGTCCGAGATCCAATGCGCGCTGTAGGTTGTCACCGGGACATAGCCCTTGAGCAACTTGTTGGGCCCCTGGGCTCCCGCTTCGACCCGCTGGAGGCCGTGCTTGATTGCGTATTCAATCGCGCGGTAGTAGCAGAGTTCGAAGTGAAGATATCGGAAGTGACCGCTGCAGCCCCAATGCCTGCCGTACAGAACCGGTCCCTTTTGAAAGTGCAAAGCTCCGGCCACCCATTCCGACTCATCCCTCGCCATCCACAACACGATCTGGTCTCTCATGGATTCAAAGACTTCAGTGAAGAAATCGCGTGTAAGGTACGGTTGCCCCCACTTACGGTCATAGGTCATTACGTAGAATCCATACATCATTCGCGCATGCTCTTCGGTCAGGTCGTTGCCCCGCAATTCATGAATCTCAACCGGCAAAGCCTCCACCGCCTTCCGTTCGCGACGGATCTCGTGTCGCTTTTTTACTTTCAGGGCAGAGAGAAAAGCTTCGAAATCCGAGTAGTCCCGATTGTGCCAGTGGAATTGCATGCTACTGCGGATCATCATGCCGGGATCCCGGTAAAACGCCTGCTCCCCGTCGGGAATAAACAGCACGTGGAACGACGAGAGATCGTAATCCGTCGCGATTTGCAACGCACCCTGTAGAAGCAGTTCCCGGATTTCTTCCGCCCGTGCACCGCTCCGGAGGAGGATTTTGGGCCCCGTGGCCGGCGTGTATGGAACCGCGGATACAAGCTTGGGGTAATAGGGAATTCCGTAACGCTCGAAGGCCTCCGCCCATGCCCAGTCGAAGATGTACTCCCCGTAGCTGTCGGTCTTGATATACAGGAACATCGCCCCGAGCAGCACATCGCTTTCCAGTGCACACAGGTAGAGCGGTTCCCAACCGGTATCGGCGCCGATTGACCCGCTGTTTTCAAGCGCATGAAGATAAGAATAGTCACTGAATGGAAAGGAGGGATGGGAGATCGCGTCCCATCGTTCTTTTCCAATTCCGGCGATCGACTGCTCCAGTCGGACTTTCATCTATCGATCTTCCCGGTCGCAGATTTCGGATGGAAAGACAACCGAGCCGACCAGGCAGATGAGCAGGTTGACAGCCACTCCGA
>Ga0315336_1000892_pt1 | contig 67604 bp, 37 predicted proteins | sample ASW5metaG_FD_204512 | JGI IMG/M metagenome (GOLD analysis project Ga0315336, IMG submission 204512) | Ammonia-oxidizing marine archaeal communities from Monterey Bay, California, United States - ASW #5 | ecosystem: Environmental > Aquatic > Marine > Intertidal zone | place: USA: California... | reverse complement strand
GAGTTGAAGAGCGCGCTCAACGAGTTGGCAACCATCGGTCGAGCTAACGACCAGCAGCCCACTCCGCATCAGAAACCGGCTGAGCCGGTCAAGAGCATAACACCCGTGCCTCCGGCGGCCCCGATTTCCGTCGAACCGCTGCTGCCAGCCGATCCGATCGACCTGCACGCCGGAACTCGACCCCGAAGTACGGGAAACGAAGCCAGTTTGTCCGATCAGGTTGCCGAGTTGGACGTAGCCGATCCAACTCAGTCCCACCAGCGATCACGGCCGTCCGATCGTCGGCGGAGAACGTGGCGAACGGTGGTCACGCTGCCGGTCGTGCTGCTCATGGCGTGCGTTGCGATGATCGCCTTCATGTCCGGCTACTTGGTCGGGCAACGCAGCGTACCGCTGTTCCCCACGGAAGCAGACGCTAATCATTCGTCAAATTCCAATGAACCGAACGCAGACGGCAACGAATCAGGTAAGACCGACGTCGACGGAGATCACGGGAACGTTGCGGCCAAGTCGGAACCGAAGGTTCTGCGCGGACGGATCATTTACGAAACGCCGAATGGCGAGAGCCGGCCCGACGTTGGAGCGCGCGTGATCGTTTTCTCGCGAGAAGACGTCGCGACGGCGAAATTGTCGGTGAAAGGTTTTCGTACGGGCGACAAACTCGACGTCGTTGAGAGCGCTACGACGGCCATTCGTGCCATCGGGGGTGATTTGGCGGTCGTCGATGAACGGGGCGAGTTTCGCATCACACTGGCGAACGCCGGAACGTACCCCGTTCTTGTCCTGTCCGGACACCGGCCGCGCGACGACAGCCTCCAAATCGATCCCGAACTTCGCGCAAAGCTGGAAACGCACTTCCAGAATCCGGACCACCTAATTCGACACGTCAGTTACCATTTTGCGCTGGTTCGCTACGACGGCAACGGAACTCTCAACTGGGACCATTCGTTCGACGGATGATTGCTCTTCCAGATTCTGTCCCGAAACACGTCGGTCGCCGAAATCGACGACGCCGCCTGAGCGCGTTGACCACGTGCGGCGCGGTTCTCGAATGGCTTTGTGCAAGGCAGCGATAGGGAATGGACGACAGGCAGGCAGCGGGGACAGGCCTTAACGAGCATAACCAGCCGGAGCCCCTTTCCGTATTGTCTAGGATACGCGTCGGTTTGGGTCTGCTCGCCGGACTGAGAAAACCTGATTTCCAGGCAGCCCGAGCGTTTATCAAGGTGCGGTACGCCGGCGGACTGTTCCCGTGGAACTGGTGCCGGTTTCTTGGCTGGTCACTACGGCAGATGTTCGTCGTTGTCCCCGAAGCCGCTGGGTGCTTGTCGATCGCTGGTGACGTTTCGCGGACGCCAATGTGGTTGCTCGACGAGAATCCGTTGGCGAATCACCCTTGGAACGATACACCCGACGCTCAACTTCCCGCCGAAGTTGACACCGTCGTCATCGGTGCCGGCTTCACGGGGGCGGCTTTGGCGTACCACTGGTCAAGAACCGCTCCGCCCGAACGAAACATGATCGTTCTTGAAATGGACGACCCTGCTTCCGGAAGTTCTGGACGCAACGAGGGGCTGGTTGTGATGGGCCGGTATTTCAAGATGGTCCATGATACGGTGTTCGCCAATTTGACCTGCGTGCGGACTGATTTACTACCGGCAGACCAGTCGCAACTCGCAGAGCAATTCGCCGACCGGTATTGCCGAGCCGCCTATCGCAATGCCGAGATGATCGACCGGACGATACGAGAGAAGTCGTTCGATTGCGATTATGTTCGCGCGGGATGGGTGCAAGCCCGCGAAGCCGACGGTCAGACGGGGCTGGACGAGTCGGTGACAATGGCCATCGAATCGGGCTGGACCGACTGGAAGGCGATCACGCCCAAAGAGGTCGCAGTACGATCGGGAATGCGCGTCGAGCACAACGCCGGGTTCTCGGTCGCGGCCGCCAGTTGGCACCCGGCGAAGTGGGTGTGGTGCCTGTTGCAAGCCGCGATCGCCCGGTCGAACGTCGCTCTGTTCACTCAAACCAAAGTGACGAATGTCGAAGACGACAAACAAGGTTATCTCATACGGACATCCCGGGGATCGCTTCGCGCGCGGCACGTTGTGTACGCAACCGAGTCGTACACGCCGGTGCTTCAGCCGCAATTCCACGACGCCATTCTTCCGGTTCAAGAACAAGCCGCCAGTGGCGAGGGAGGGCCCGAAGGCATGCGGCGGCACGTCGGCATCAGCGGCTCGTGGTTTTTCGCCGGACGTTACGGAAGCCGCGTTTTGTTCGGATCGGGGGGCGCGCGGCTGCGAGATAACGAAGCGGGCGTGAATCGTCCTTCGCGATTTCTCACCCGGTTCGTTGCCGCCGAACTCAAACGGCACTTCGGTCCATATCGGCTCAACATGACCAACGAATGGAGTGGCACGGTGGGTTACACGCCGGACGAATACCCGATCGTCGGTTGTCTCGATGGGAAGGGCCGCTACATCATCGCGGGGATGTGCGGGTCGGGCAGTGGCGTATCGTTCAACGGCGGCCGCTGCGTCGTCAATCGCATTCTCGGCCAGACCGACGAATCCGACGACTACCCGGAGGCGTACTTTTCACCCGGCCGGCTTCTCGATCCCGCGAATCACCGTTGGCCGGTCATCGAGCGGAACTCGAGTTCAAGCTGAGCTGCCAAACGGAAATGTCGCTCAGTCCCATGCCAGCGGCTGTTGCCAAACGGCTTTTAGTTCACGCCACGACGAATCGATGAGCGTCTTAGACTCACCGGCGGTCATTCGCACGCGTTCGCCGTCGACAACCTCGCCGAGCCGCACGGCCGGCAACGTGCCGAAACGGTCTTCGAAGGCATTCACGTTTTCCGGCTCGACCTCGATGAGAAACCGCGTGTTGCTTTCTGAAAACAAGATCGTCACATCGTCGTCGATCTCGGCTACGACGCTGAGTGGTTCGAGATCGAGCTCGACGCCGAATCCGCCGGCAAAGGCCATCTCCGCGGCGGCGACCGCAAGGCCTCCCTCGCTGAGGTCGTGACAACTGCGCACCAAACCCGAGACGATGGCGTTGTGTACAGTTTCGAAAATAATGGGAGCCCGTTGTAAATCAACGCGGGGAACTTCGCCGCCTTCGAGTCCGTTCACGAGCGCGAAATGGCTGCCGCCCAGTTCGTTGTACGTCTGACCGACAAGGTACAGCAGGTTCCCTGAGTCTTTGAGGTCCATGCTGACGGCCAAATTGATGTCGTCGAGTTGCCCCAGCGCGCTGATCAACAGCGATGAGGGAATCGAAACCGTTTGCTTTTCTCCCGCCTCGTCGACATACGAAAACTCGTTGTTCAGACTGTCCTTACCGCTGATGAACGGCGTTCCAAACGCGATCGCCGTATCGTGGCAGCCGAGAGTGGCTCGGACGAGGCTGCCGAGGGTCTCTGCCCGTTCGGTGTTGCCCCAACAGAAGTTGTCGAGAATGGCGATTCTGTTCGGCACCGCGCCGACGCAGATGCAATTGCGCACCGCCTCGTCGATCGCCGACGCAGCCATCCAATACGGATCGACGTCGCCGAAATGCGGATTCATTCCGCAGGAGACCGCCAAGCCTCGTGCGCTCGTCAGATCGGGTCTTATGACGGCGGCATCGGAAGGTCCGTCGTTTTCGACGCCGACGAGTGGCTTGATCACGTTGCCCGATTGGACCTCGTGATCGTATTGCCGGATGATCCATTCCTTACTGCATACGTTCAGTGACCCGAGAATCGACTTCAGATCCTCGTCGTAGCGGTCCTTTGAGGGCACGGCGAGCGGGCGTGATTTCTCTTGTTCGTAAGTGGCGTCACGAATGACCGGAGGCCGGCCGTCGTGCAAAAACGTCATCTCGAGATCGGCGACGTCTGTATCGAGGTATTTCAAGACGAGCCGCTTTGTATCGGTGAACTCGCCGATGACGGTCGCTTCGACGCCTTCGTCGGCACACAGCATGTGAAACGCGTCCCAGTGTTCCGGCGGGACGGCGAGCACCATGCGTTCTTGGGCTTCGGAGATCCAGATTTCCGTGTAAGACAGGCCCGTGTATTTAAGCGGCGCGCGGTCGAGCCAAACCTCGGCGCCCATCTCTTCGCCCATCTCACCGACAGCGCTACTGAACCCGCCGGCGCCGCAATCGGTGATCGACGAATACAGCCCACGGTCGCGGGCTTCGAGGATCACGTCGGCCATCATCTTCTCAGTGATCGCGTTTCCGATTTGCACGGCCCCTCCCGAGAGCATTTCACTGGCATCGGAAAGTTCCGTGGAAGAAAACGTTGCGCCGTGAATGCCGTCGCGGCCGGTTCGGCCTCCCACTGTGACGATCAGATCGCCAGGTCGTTGTCGTTTTTCACATTGATCGGCGGGAATCATGGCGACGTTGCCGCAGTAGACGAGCGGATTGCCGAGGTACCGTTCATCGAACAGGACGGCTCCGTTGACGGTCGGAATTCCCATGCGGTTTCCGTAATCGCGAACGCCCGCGACGACTCCCTGAGCGACACCCTTGGGGTGCAACACGCCGGGAGGCAGCGATTCATACGCTGTCTCCGGCGGTGCGAAACAGAACACGTCCGTATTGCAGACAGGCTTGGCTCCCATGCCCGTCCCCAGCGGATCGCGAATCACACCACCAATTCCCGTGTTCGCGCCACCGTACGGCTCCAGCGCCGAAGGATGATTGTGCGTTTCCGCCTTGAAGCAAACGCATTGTTTCTCGTCGAACTTTACGATGCCCGCATTGTCTTTGAAGACGCTGACGCACCAATCGTCTTCGCCGAGTTGCTCACGGATTGTCATCGTGGCTGCGAAGATCGTTTCCTTGAGCATGTTGTCGAAATGGATGTCGCGTTCATCGTCGCGATAGTGGATACGTCCCGCGAGCGTTTTGTGGGAGCAATGCTCACTCCAGGTTTGGGCGATGGTTTCCAGTTCGACGTCGGTCGGGTCGCGTTCGAGTCGAACAAAGTGCTTTTGAATCGTCTGCATTTCGACCAGGCTGAGGTACAACTGTCCGGTTCGGCTCAAATCGGCGAGCTCGGTATCGTCCATCTCACGCAGGGAAACGCGCTGCAATTCGAATGTGTAGGCATCGCCCAGGGAGATGCTTTCCATGTCGAGCGCCCCCCACACGGTGCGTTCGATGGCCTCGTTTGCGAGTACCCGCGCGGAAATGCGCTCCAGGTCGTCGCACTTTGCGCCGGCGTTGAACCAATACCGTCGACAGGTGGCAACCGCGTCAACCGGGAGCCCCAATTCGCTCAAAGCCGCCCGAGCGCTCTCACCCACGTTGTCGGTCACACCCGGCTTGAACAACACGTTGAGGCGATGCTCTCGGCCGTCCTCGGCAGATTCCGGGGAATCCCCATTGGACCGGCCCAACTGGTGAACGGCGTACTCTTCCACGACGGTATCGGCCAACAGTCGCCCAGCGATATTCTCGACCTCTTCGCGGTCGACGTCGCCTTCGATCAAGAATGAGCGGGCCGACTTCACCTGGCGGATCGAATCGGTCCCCAGTGTCGCGCTTTCGCTTTCGACCCGTTGACCTTCACGGTCGACTTCGCCCGACCGATGGCAGATTTCGACTTCCCACAACATCGTATTGACTTGCTCACACTATTACTTGGCAGACAGATTGGATCAACAGACCGGCCGCCGAATCACAGCCGAATCGAGCCGTCATCGACGCGTCACAGACCGTGTCGTTCTCGACCGGTCACGCGCCGGGCGTCTCTCGCTTTCTTTTCGCGAGTTGCAGCAGCTTTTTCAAGGCTGCCGCGTCACGATTGGCAACGCCCTCTCGAAATTCCGCGAGAGTCTGCTCAAAGCCGTCGATGCCGTGGAGAATTTGATCGGCGTTGGCGAGCATGATGGCCGTCCACAGGTCGGCGTCTCCCGAGGCAATGCGAGTCGTGTCACGAAACCCGGTCGAGGCTAACTCGACATCGTCGCCTTCGAGTTGCGATGCTAGAGCTGCGGCGACGACGTGCGGCAGGTGGCTTGTTCGCGCCAATGCTCGGTCGTGTGCGGCGGTGCTCATCTGCACGACTCGGCAACCCAGTGACTGCCAAAAACCGTTCACACGGGCCAGTTGTTCGGGCGGAGTGCCCTCGGTTGGAGTCACGACGCAGACGCGTTGCTCGAACAGGTCGGCCTCTGCGTGTTCGAAGCCCCGTTTTTCGGACCCCGCCAGCGGGTGCGAGCCAATGAAGGTGACGCGAGAGGGCATGCGGTCAGCCAGTGCATCACAGATACTGCCCTTCACGCTGCCGGCGTCGGTGATCAACGTGCCGGGCCGGCACGCAGACGCCGCGTCGAGCACGCCTTCGACAATGCGATCGACGGGCGTGCAGAATACGATGACGTCCGACTCAGAAGCCGCTTTCTGGAGATCGGTCTCGCCTTGGTCGATCAACCCGGTTTTCTGCGCTGCGGAGAGCCGCTCGGAACTGCGTCCGACTCCCAAAATGGTACCGGCAAAGCGTCGTTCCTTGAGCGCCGCGGCGATCGAGCCGCCGATCAGGCCGACGCCGACGATCGCAACGGTACTCTCGTCAGAAAGATGAAAGACACTTGATTCGCTCATGACCCGCGCATTGTAGCGCGGCGAGAGTACCATTTCCAGTAGTTGCCGCTTGGCGAAACGTGGCGATCGTGCCCAGTCTCAGAGCAGTTCGGCAATCGGTGAGCCTTCGCAGTAGGCCATCGGGCGGCCGATTGGTGTGATGACTTCCTGTTCGTGATCGACGCCGATCGTGCTCAACACCGTCGCGTACAGATCAGCCACCGAGACAGGATCAACCGGATCCTTGCGTTTTCCGGCGGGGTCGGTTTCGCCGATCACGACGCCGCTTTTCATTCCGCCGCCGCCAACAACGCAGGAAAACCCGCTGGGCCAATGATCGCGGCCGTCGGTGAGGTTGATATTGGGTGTGCGTCCGAATTCGCCGATACACAGAACAACGGTTGATTCCAACAGATCGCGTTCGTCCAAATCACGGATCAGGCTGGCGAAAGCAGGATCGAGAACCTTCGCGTTCTTTTGATGGGCCTCGAAGTTGTTCGCGTGACTATCGAACCCCCGCAGGTTTACCTCGACAGCTCGCACACCTTGTTCCACAAGCCGACGGGCAACGAGACATCCGCGTCCAAACTGTGTGTCGCCGTAGGCGTCGACGAGCGACTCGGGCTCGTCGTCAAGCTTAAACGCCCGCAGTTGATCGGAACTCATCATCGCCAGCGCGCTTTCGATCATGTGTTGGTGCAATGTCCGCCGCGAGGGGATTTCGCGGCCCCGCCGAAACTCATTCGAAAGCACTTCCAAATTTTTCAATCGTCGCGACTGCCGCCGCGATTTCCCGACCGGCGGCTGGAGATTTCGAACGTATCGTCCCGGATCGTAAATCTTAAAGGCATCCCACTGCGCGCCGAGAAAACCGCCGCGCGCCGGCCAGGCGCTGTTGCACAACGAGATATGTTGAGGAATCTCGACCGATTCATCGGGCAGTTCATGGGCCAAAATGGCGCCGAGAGCGGGATGCGTGAGCGTCGGCTCCGGCCGATAGCCGGTCTTCAGTAGATAGGTGCCGCGCTCGTGGTCGCCCTCCTTCGAAACGAGCGACCGAATGACCGACAGGTTATGTATTTGCTCGGCCATCTGAGGATAGAGATTGGCGATCTTTAGTCCGGGGACGGTCGTCTCGATAGCGGTCGTCGTACCGCCAATCACCCCGCCGGGGTGGGGATCCCACGTTTCGAGTTGGCTGGGACCTCCGTCGAGCCACAACAAGATGAACGACTTTTGCCGTTCGGCACCGCGGCGTTGTGCGGCGCGCAGGCCCAAGCCGGGTAGCGCAAACGAGAGCCCGCAGCCGGCGGCGATGCCGAGCAAATCGCGCCGGGTGACGTTGCCCGCACTGTTTCGAGATCCGACTTGGTTTGTCAATGGTTCCATGAGAACTCCGGCGAGTTGAACAGGCTCCACAAGATATCTTCGACAAGGGGATCGCGTTCCCCGTCGTGATCGGCGAGTTCACCGCGAAAGTGTTTCAGGGCTTCGTCGCTGGGCCGTCTCGTCAAGCTGACGAGAAAACACGTTTCGATGCACTTCTCATCGCTTCCGGAAAAACCGGCAATCCGCCCCGACGCGTTAAACGGACTCGCCGAAACCGCCTCGTTGGGCAGATTGCCATTCATCCGTAATAGCGCTTGCGGAATCGTACCGGCCCGTTGTTGCAGCTCGTCTTCGCCGAGGTCGCCATAGTCTCTGACAAAATCATTCTCGCGAAACCAACGCACGGTGCGAACGAGCAAATGGGAATTGCGGTCGATCGTCTTGATCGAGGCGGCTTGCAGCATGGCGCCGATGATTTGTTCGGGGCGTAAGCGCGTCAGCGGAAAGACGGCCCAATTCTCGCCCAATAGGTCGAATTCGTCTTCATCGGACGTCGTATGGACCGAGGCCAATCGAAAAGGTGCCGATGCGGTGATAACGTGGATCAACCGTCGTAGGTCGTAGCCATGTTCGCGAAAGTCGGCCCCCAAGATGTCGAGCGCCGTAAGTTGCGGGTCGTCGGTTGATTCGGGGTGGGGAAGATCGTCGACGGGATCAAATAGCGGCTTGCCGAACAACAGCCCCCAAACCCGATTAGTGATCGCCCGCTCGAAGCGACGGTTGTCGGGATGCGTAATCCAAGCCGCGAAACGCTGCCGGCGGTTGCCCTCGTTCGGCAACCATTCCGGGTGAAACGGGACCGCCGGACCCACCTCGCGTTTTTCCTCTGTCGTGAGGTCTTCGATGACATATTTCTTGTCGGCATCGTCTTCAACGCCCACGATTGAGACGGCTGCCTGGCCGTAAAACGACGCCAAGCCTTCAAATTCCTGCTGCTTCCATTCGGCGAAGGGGTGGTCGTGACATTGAGCGCAGTCGATTCGCTGCCCCAAGAACGCGCGAACGCTGTGACCGGTGAGCTTGTTCACGTCGAGTTTGTCGTCGGCCATGGCGGAGGTGATGAAGTTGGTCGCCGGCCGGCCGGTCCACAGTCCGCGTTCGGCGATCAACGATCGAACGATTTCATCGTAGGGCCGGTTGCGTTTTAGCTCATCGCTCAGCCAGCCGGTAAACCGGTCTCGACGATAGATGATGAACGGCCCTGCATCAGTTCCCACAAAGGCGCGGGCCAATCGCTCGGCGAAGTAATCGGCGAATCGATTGTCGGCGAGCATTCGCGCCGTCCAACGATCAAGCCGGCGCTCCCCATCGTCGGCTTCGAATTCACGAATCTCCTCGAGAGAGGGAATCGTTCCGTGCAAGGCCAACGAAAGCCGACGCAGTACTGACAAATCCGCCGCGGCATTGGCCGGCGTGAGTTGCTCGGCTCGCCAGTTTTCTTGGAAGAACCGATCGACGCGCCCGACGGCTGCGACAAAACCGTCATCGGGTGCCGGAGAAACATTGTGAGGTGCGCGGCCGACGGGGCTGCTCGCTGCCCAGGCGACTGCGGCAACAATCGCAGCGACGACGAGTATCGGAAAACATGCGTACTTGATGTTCATCGCAAGTACCCACCTTCATCGTGAGCGCATTCGGCTATTCGCGTGAACGGCTCGCGCGAACAGTAGCACGCGTTTTCGTAAAAGGCCCTGCTCACTCCAAGCCGACAAAACGGCTTTCGAATATTGTACCAATCGGCTCTCAATCGAGTTTCGTCAATCCAAACGAAACTTTCGCGTGGGGATCGAGTATCATTCAATGCGGGCCGACAATGTGAAACGTGAAATGATCCTCTCTGCGGTTTGTCACGTATTCTCAAAAGCCGGCACCTGGACCAAACCGACCGGCACAATCGTAATCACACTGCAAACAACGTCTCGTTCAGAGGATACGCTCATGAGCGAAACTAACCCCGCAACGGGTGCTGAACATTCGAGCCGGCAGTCTCCTGTTGTCCTCAAGGCCTCTGACTTCGTCACGACCGATTCCGCACTAGAGATCGCCGAATTCGTCGAGCGATCCCCGACGGATATGACTGCTGACGAACAACAGACATACGAGCCGAACGAGAACGATCCGATCGGGAATGTTCCCCGTTTCCCCAATCCGCTCAGGCACCCGCTATTGGCCACCGGTTGGGTCATTCGCACGCTGTTTGGAATTCTTACGTTGATTCTCCTATTGGCGGTCGCGGCTGCCATTCCGATCATCAACTTTTTTGTATTGGGGTACTTGTTGGAGGTGGAAGGTCGCGTTGCCAGAAGCGGCCAACTTCGGCGGGGCTTTGTATTACTCGACCGGGCGCCGCAGATTGGCACGATCGTGATTGGGATGGGCTTTTGGCTGTTGGTGATCATGTTGATTTCGGGTGCTGCATCCGATGCGGCGTTGATCGATCCAAGTGGCGAGTCGGCCGTGTTTCTCAGAGGATTTCGAGCGGTAACCGGGGCTTTGATTGTGATCCACTTGTGTCTGGCGGTCGCGCGGGGTGGCGGCTTGGGTTGTTTTTTTCGCCCGATTAAGAACATCCGTGCTTTCATGGGACGAATGCGCGGCAATCCGACCTGGCAGCAGGCGGGGCGTCGTGTGGGAGAGTTTTTCGCGGGCTTTCGGCTGAAGCATCATTTTTCGTTGGGGATTCGAGGTTTCGTTGGGGGACTGGCGTGGCTGGTTCTGCCGACCGCTCTGTTCGCCGCGGCCGACCGAAGTGAAGGCCCGGCGATGCTGATTACCGTGCTGGGCGGGCTTCTGTTGATTCCCGTGTTGTCCTGGGTGCCTTTTTTACAGGCCCGCTTCGCGGCGGAAAACCGGCTGCGCTCGATGTTCGAATTGCGGGCAACACGAGAATTGTTTACGCATGCGCCGCTTGCCTGGTTGATTGCGCTCGTTGTGATTTACGTGCTCTCACTGCCGATGTATCTGTTGACGGTTGTCCTGCCGCCAAGGGACGCGATGTGGCTTGTCACACTGGTGTTTTTGGTCAGCATTTATCCTGCGCGTGTTGTGACGGGTTGGGCTTACCATCGAGCCGTGCGACGGCCAGAACCGGCCGGGAGAATCATGCGTTGGATTAGCCGCTCGCTGATCGCCCCGCTGTTGGGGCTGTACGTGTTTCTGCTGTACTTCACACAGTTTATCGGGGCACACGGGAAGGGTGTTCTGTTTGAGCACCACGCTCTGCTGCTGCCCGTGCCCTTTTGATGCCCATTGGATAACGGTCGGCGGGCTGGGCGGGCTGGGGCGCGTCTAACGAAACTACAGCAATTCAGATGCGCCTACTTTGGCTTCAATCGCGTCTGAAGTCGCTACAGCGAAACTCGGCTTGATCGAGCGAAGAAGACGGCTTCGCACTGGCAGCGAGTTTGCTTCGCGCACAGGCACATTGCTCTACGAATCGTGGCGAATTCTGCGCGCTGGCGACGCATCTAAACAACGACCCCACGTGGGCGGTCCGAGCGCAGAACAGAAAAAATTAGTGGCGAAGTTGATTTTTGTCGCATAAAATCGTTGAATCCTGGACGGAAGCCAGTTGTGCGGTGCGATGGTCTTTTGTGCCTGAACCGGGTATTTCTGTAGGTACCGACACAGTCAGTTTGCGCGAGTGCGAGAGAGGCCATTTCGAAACGCGGTTGTGGACGAGAACGTATCCGTCGGCGTCCGACGGATGTGAGTCAGACGCTTCATTAGTGCAGCTTACGATATTCCGTGGCCGGTTCCGGCGCGCGGAGACCACGTCTTGGCGTTAGAAAACCGCGACCGGCGCGGTCACCAAATAGAGCAACTTGATCGAGTGCTGAAAGGGATTGAAACCAAAGATGGGCAAATTTCAGATCGAAGACATGCGCAACGTCGCGTTGGTAGGACACGGGGCGGCCGGCAAGACGACACTCGCGGACTTGATGTTGTTTAAGTCGGGAATCGGAAGCCGAGCCGGTTCCGTCGACGAGGGCACGAGCGTTCTCGACACCGACGAAGACGAAAAGGAACACAAGCATTCGATCTCCTCGGCTCTGTGCCACATGGAGCACGGGGGCAAGAAAATCAACCTGATCGACACGCCCGGGTATCCCGATTTCATCGGTGGTGCGATCGAGGCGTTAAGTTCCGTCGAAACCGCCGTCATCGCCGTGAACGCGACAGCAGGAATCGAGGTCAATACGCGGCGTACGTTTAGTTTGGCGGAGAAAGCCGGCGTCGGGCGCATTGTAGTCATTACAAAGTGTGATTCGGAAAACATCAAATTCGACGAATTGTTGGCCCAACTTCAGGAAGGTTTCGGTACCGCGTGCATTCCGCTGAACGTGCCAGTTGGCATCGGTCCGGCGTTTAGCGGTGTTGTCAGCACTCTGAACGTTCCGGCCGACGTGCCGGGCGACACGGTGGCCGACCCGTCCGAGATTAACCAGGCGGTGATGGACGCCATCGTCGAGGCTGACGAAAGCCTGATGGAGCGATTCCTCGAAGGTGAAGAACTTTCTGAGGCGGAGGTCTCGGCCGGTCTGGCAAAATCGGTGGCGGCCGGTTCGTTGATCCCGATTTTTTGCATCAGTTCCCGAGCCGACGTCGGCGTGGCGGAATTTATGGACGGCTTGGTTAGTGCGGCACAACCACCGACGGGCCTCGAGCGCCGAGTGAAAAACGCGTCGGGCGAAGAGGAAGTGGTCGAGCAGTCGGCCAACGGGCCGTTATTGGCCCAGGTGTTCAAGACGCGCATCGATCCGTTCGTCGCCAAGATGAGCTACTTGCGCCTTTTGTCGGGCACGCTCAAGAAGGACACGCCCGTTTTTGGTTCCGGGTCATCACGGTCGCTGAAAATCAGCCAATTGTTTTCGGTCCAGGGTGGGCAGCAAGAGCCGGTCGACGAGGCGAGCGCGGGCGACATTGTGGCGGTCGTCAAAATGGAAGATCTTCACGTCGGCAACACGATCTGCAAAGAGTCCGGCCAGTACACGCTGGCCCCGATTCCGTTCCCGACACCGATGATCCGACTGGCGGTTGAGCCCAAGAGTCGATCCGACCAACAGAAGATTTCCGGGGCGCTGCAGAAGATCGTCGAAGAAGACCAGACGTTCGCCTTATCGCGAGATTCACAGACGAAAGAAATGGTCATCCAGGGCATGAGCGAACTGCACCTACAGATCGTTCAAGATCGTCTGCTGAAGCGTGATAAGGTTGAAGTCATCACGCATCAGCCGAAGATACCCTATCGCGAAACGGTCAACGGGTCGGCGGAAGGGCATTACCGCCATAAGAAACAATCGGGCGGTTCCGGCCAGTTTGCCGAAGTCCATTTTCGAATTTCCGCGCTGCCGCGTGAAATCGAACCGGAGGAGTATTTTACGAAGAGCCGGTTCGAGGGCATGCGGAATTTCCATTACGACCCGAAGTTGAATTACGCGTTTGTCGACCGAATTACGGGCGGCTCGATTCCAAACAACTTTATTCCCGCTGTGGAAAAGGGCATCAAGGAACGGATGGAGAAGGGGGTGGTCGCCGGCTATCAGGTTCAGGACGTCAGTTGCGAGCTGTATTTCGGTAAGGATCACCCGGTCGACAGCAATGAAACGGCGTTCAAGACGGCCGCCAGCATGTGCTTTCGCGAAGTCTTCAAGGACTCCAAGCCCGTGCTACTCGAGCCGATTGTCTCGATCGAAATCACGGTGCCCGGGGATAAGCTCGGTGACATCACCAGCGACTTAAACGGCCGCCGCGGCCGGGTGGAAGGCATGGACGGTGCTCCGGGCGGCTTCCAGGTCATTCTGGCCAAGGTTCCGTTGGCAGAGGTCATGACGTACGCCCGATCGCTGTCGAGCATGACGGGCGGACAAGGCTCATTCTCGCTGGAACTGAGCCACTATGAAGTGGTGCCCCCGAATGAGCAAGCGAAAATTGTTGCCGCGGCGCAAAAGGCCAAGGAAGAAGAATCGTAACGGCCGGCGATTTTCGAGATCTGTGCGGCGGCGAGAACTGCACGGGCGATTGTGGGCAACGTTGTCGGAACGCATTCGACGAAACTGTAGCGACTCAGTTGCTCGTATTTCAGCTTTGGTCGCGTCTCGAGCCGCTGCAACAGAACTAGACATGCTCTAGCCGGCTGCCCACGAAGGGCGTTTACGCTTCGGGAGGTTTGCGAGGCTTCGTGAGACGCTGATTCCACATCTTCAACTGCCGCTTCATTTCGCGAAGATTGACGGGAACCGGACGAAAGCCGAAGTTCGGTTCGCTCAGGTCAACCATCCCGCGGGCAGCGCGTTCGACGCGTTGCACTTGCGCGTCGAGGCTGTGCAGCCAAGGTGGCGAGTCGATTCCGGATCCCGACGTGCTCTCGAGATAATCGCTGACTTCCGCCTTGAGAGCCTCAAAGAAATCGGAAAGCACTGCGGATCCCTCCTCGCGACCGTCGCGGGCGGCCTTCATCGCCGGCTCGACCATGGCCAGCATACGATTGACGGCCATCGGTTTGACGAACTGTTCGTTGAGCCGATCGGAGATCGACGGCAACCTCATCCCATACGATTTCTCGAGTTCGCGTAGCTGAGCGAGATGAGATTCCGCCATCTCGACGGTACGGTGCTGCACGGCTTGCTCCCATATGGTCGCCGCGTCGTGCCGGCCGAATGAAGAGAGCGACTCGTGAGCGATGCCAATCGGAAACAGGTTCCATTCGTCACGCTCGTAGTCGGCTTCAACTCTCAAGAAATCAATCAGGCAGTAAAACCGCTCTCCGTAATCTGACTGGGTGGTGGTCGTGTTGTATTCCAGGTACCGATCGTATTTGTCGACGATGATGGAGTATACCAGATCGAGCAGCTCGACCGCGCGTTTTCGCTCGATCACTCCGTGGCGAATGTCTTCGAGCAGCTTCACCGGATGCAACGGATCCTGATTCTCTTCGAGGTGGTCGAGCAGTTGTTCCGGACCGCGATGCAAGACAGCTCGAACGTTGCTCAACATGATCATCGGCGTGTGCAGCAGGTCCGCACCGTAGGCCTGTATGAAGGCTCTGACGTCATCCCAGACGTGGTCATCCTGCAAGTTTTCGACGCTCGATAGCCGCATTGTGTCGCTGTGTTTCAGCCAGATATCGAGATACCGTTCGACGATCTCCCCGACGACTTCCACGAGTTCGTCGTCTTTGAATTTTCCTGAACGCCACTTTTTCGAGGACTGAATAACACAATCGAGCGTGTGCTTGAGCGCCGTTTGAAACAGTCGATCGAACTCGCTGATCGCCAGCGCCGACGGACGGGAAAACCGTTCCATCCTGAGCGCCGTCCTCAACAGGTGCCATGTCTCCCGCAGAAGCCCCATCTGCGGCAGCTGCGACAACAAGAACCGAATGGTGGCTTGCAACGTTCGAACCTTGAGCACTTGCTCCGGGGCACCGCCGCTTTCGAAGGGGATATACACCAGCGGCTTGCGGGCCAGCGACGCCATAAATTTTGGCACGAGCCGCTTCACCGTATCAACGTCGCGCCGAAAGATACCGCGACGAAGCTCGACAATGTAACGATCGGTTGTCCCAAGGTCGGCTGGTACACTCTTCTCTGGCAGACACGCCAGCAGGCAGTGTTCGGCCGACCGGCAGCTCACGTTCGTCGTGATGATCATGTGCAACAGGTAGTATTTCGTTTGCAGCTGCAAGTCGAAATCGACGTTGCTGTCCGGGTCGCCCAAGAGAGTATCGATTTCGTAAGCCCAAACCGACCGCAAGAGCGTACCAAGCTGCTGTTGCCATCGACTCGTTTGCTGTAGCCATTGAAAAACAGTCGCCGTCCGATCTTCTGTGACGTTGGGCGACGTGCCGGCATCCGGCGTCTCGTCTGGTGCCATGTTGGCTGCGAGATGCGCTCCGGACAACTGCCATAGCTGGGCGATCGTGTTCACAAATTTTAGTCTCGGCTCAAGGCTCCGCGTCAATACCTCGAACTCGGTATTTCCCGGGGCGTAGCCGCTATCGAGCGTATCGTCGATGTTGCCGTCGTGGGCGCTGTCTCGGAAGACGACATTGTCATAAGCAGCGCCGAACAGGTCGTCCTCGTCATCCGGCTCGAGGCCATCTTCGTCGTCGCCCTCATCGAGATCAAGCAGGTCGGCCTCGAAAGGAACGCCCGTCACGTCGGCGACGTCTTCGAGCCGGGGAATCGTCCAACACGGTCCCGCGTTGGCCTCCAGGTAGTCAAACAATCGGCGGATGATGGGCCACGTGTCATACGTCTCGTCGTGTTCAGCGGGGGCTTCCAGAGCAAGATGCGTCCAACGGACAAATAGCGCCGGCAGTGAATGCGTTCCCGATTCGAGGCCAACCGTTTCGGCTTCGCTGAGCCACTGCATGAGCAGCCCCATTGCCGCCACCCGGTCGCGTTTCTCCATCAGGGCTTCGACGACCAGCGCGTACGACTTCGCTGAGTCAAGATGTTCGACGTGCTTTCGCCAGAAGGAAATGTCGCCGGCTGATTCACCGGCTGCCAACCATTCCGAAAGCGCTCGCGAGACATTCGTCGCTGATTCCCAACTGTCCCGCCCGGACACTTCGGGGAGATCTTCGACGACCGTCGTAGCAAAGCGATCCCACCACCCGGCCAGCTTGCCGAAGTCGGATACGATTTGACTAGCACGGTCCGCATCGGCCTGGACGGCCGCCTCGCCCAGCGCTCGGGTGTAAACACGAAATGTCTGTTCCATCAGGTCCAGCAGGATTTCGGCACGCTGATCGGGCACGCTGTCTTCTCGCGATATAAACAGCGGAAACTGGCCCTGAAATCCCAGGATATTCCACGGGTCGATCAATCCGCCGCACTGGATGCCGCGCATCAGCAAATCGTCGATTTCACGCAGCAATTCTTGAGCCTCGGCAAGTCGTGACTCGTCCAAATGCATCTGCGCAGCGGTTTGCCGCCACGCAATTTCGCACTCGAATCGCACCGAGACCGAAGGAATTGCGTCGGCCTGCGCGCGGCTCGCGGCGGGGTAACCCATTCGCGAATACAACGTAGCGAGATGCCGATGTTGAACTTGCTTGGCGCCATAACGGGCCAGATCGACGTTCAGGTATTGCCGAACGTGACCGAACGGCTGCTGAGTGACCTCTGCCTCACGCATGAGTCGTGTCCGTCGCTCGCCGGTTGCTTCGGCAAGCAAACGTTCGTAGAAGGCATCTCGCTGATGCGCCACTTTGGGCAAAAGCGACGTCAGCGTGACGCTCGAGTCATACACACCGGGCCCGGAGCCGCTGATCGACGTGGCCATCAATATCGTTCCACACAGAACAGATGACGCATCGTACAACAATTCGTCCGCGTCGACGTCGGCATCAGACCGGGACATCCAGTGCAGTAAGGCGTCGAGAATGATCTTCCGAACGACGAACCGGCGATAGTACCCCTTGGTGTCGATTAACTCGGGGTCCCACTCGCCGAACATGTAATTCGTGCGCTTGTTGACAGGATGCGTGTGATCGTGGGCGCGGACGTCGAGCGCGAGTTCGCCGAGCCGCGAAAGATCAAAGTACGCATCGGTCAGGATGTCGCCGGGTGTGTGTTCGAACAACGCGAGGGCGCTTTCGATCAGTCGATGGTATTTTCCCGCGGCAACGCCCACTCCTTGAACGTAAAGCGGCAGCGGGCAAAACCGCTCGTGTGGATACGGCTGTGCCCGCTGATCGTTTTCAAGAATCGCCAAGGGGCGAAACCCCAGAAACGAGTTCAATTGATCGATGGCCCCGGCAGCGACGCGGTTCGTCTCCGACCACGGCGGCCCCTGAGACAACACCGCCTCGAAGACGCGCATCAGAAACAACGGCTGCTGAAAATCGGAGTCGCCCAGATGAAACAGCAGATCAGCGTGATGCGCCCGGTATTGCGGCACGCATTCATCGAACACGATTTGAATGACCGCTCTGGCCTGTTCGCAGTCGGCAAACGCCGGCACGCTGGCTTGCAACCGTGTCAACTCGTCGAAAAGCGCATCGCGCAGCTCCAAAAGCGGTCGATCGATGCCAAGCGACTCCTGCCAAAGATTGAAGCTGCTCCCGAAGCCGGGGTCCGACTTCCCGCCGGAGAAATTGATATACCCGAGCAGCTCCCGGCCGAGATCCGGCTCACTGGGAGAAGGGCTTGGCATCGCGGAATCTCGTGACCGAGACATGTTGTTTGATTGCTTCCGTGTACGGCGGGTACTCACTTGTCGAACAGACTCGACCCCGTAAGAGGTTCGGAATCTTACTCCGGCCTGTCACCCGGCATCGGTCGGTGTTCTGCTCAGTCGACACGTCCTGTCGCCAATGCGCCGCCAGCTTGCGCATCATTCCCAGGATCAACTTCACTGCCATCGTTCGTCGTTGATTTTCTCCTAAGTAGAACAACTCACACCATCTTTTGAAAGGCCGACTTTTCGCCGCCATACTCGACATAATTTGTGCATGTTCACTCCGCGAATTCCGTGGCGGATCGCGCTGGGCCGACATTTCGATCTCACTTCAATGGCGTCGATTCTCACCGAGCTGATTGGCAAACCAAGCGGCCCGCCGAAAGCAGAGCCGAGAATGTGCATGCCGGTAATCCTGGAAAATACGTAGCGGCGAACGTGCGGCCGACCGAGTCGATCGGCGAGAATCTCGATTTCTCGTTTGACCTGAGCGGTCCGCGATGTCACAACATACAATCCGTCGACTCACCGCCGCGTCGATCGGCGAGTTGACTTTGCTCGATCCAGCCGGCAAGAACCTCTGCGACGTATCAAAACACAGTTTGAAGAATTCGACATGCTGCGGCTTGGAGCAACCAATACCGATCGCGACGAATACATTGTCACGTCGAGAGAACATCGGCCTGAGTGAGACAACCTGACATGGCAGAGCAACAGCCTGAGCAGACAACCCCCTCCAAACAGGCACCGTGGCCCGGTTCGAAGTGGATGCCGCGGTGGAACCTCGGCGAACTGGAAGAGGCTCCGGAATTCAAGCCAAAGAACTGGCTGGCCATGCTAGGGCCCGGTCTGTTGATGGGCGGGGCAGCGATCGGGGGTGGTGAGTGGCTGATGGGCCCCACCGTGACGGCGCGGTACGGCGGCTCGCTGATGTGGTTGGCCACCCTGAGCATTCTCGGCCAGGTCGTCTACAACATCGAAGTCAGCCGTTATGCGCTCTATTCGGGTGAGCCAATTTTCTCTGGAAAATTCCGTACGCTCCCCGGACCGCTCTTCTGGGTCTTCATCTACTTGGTTCTCGATTTCGGCGCCATTTTTCCCTACCTGGCGGCTTCGGCGGCGACACCGGTCGCGGCGATCTGGTTGGGTGACATTCCCGATTCGACCAACGTTCAACATCAAGCGCTTCTAAAGAACATTGGGTACGGAATATTCTTGCTGGCGTTCGTACCGCTCATCTTTGGTGGAAAGATCTACAACTCGCTCAAGTTGCTGATGACGTTCAAGTTGTTCGCAGTGCTGGGGTTTCTGCTTGTGTTGGGGGTCTTTTACGCATCGCCCGGCACGTGGACGGAGATCTTCGCGGGGTTTTTCAAAATCGGCAACGTGCCTGTGCAGCGGGCCGAGGACTACAACGGCAATGGAATCCTCGACCCCGGCGAAGACTGGGACCATGATGGGCACCTCGACATCATCGAGCCCTCCTTCACCGCGTCGCTTGACACGAACTCAGACGGCAGTAGCGACGCTTACGACCTCAACGCAGACGGGCAAGCCGACGTGTTTATCGACGTTGGAACAGGCAAGAACGATTCTCGAATGATCTGGCCGGACCTTGACGGCGACGGACAACCTGATCCCACTGTTCGTATCGCACAAAGTGCATCGGATATCCCCGAAACGGTTCTCGAATTCCAGCCGGAACCCGATGACTCGAGCGCCACCCGGCCGGTCCGTTTCGTCGGTGTCGATTCGAAGGGCAATCGAAACATCGACGAGATGTTCATCGACTACGATCGCGACGGAACGCGAGACGGCGACGCGATTGACAACGTGTTTGTTTCGCTCTGGCAAGGGCGCGGGTGGCCGAAGGTCGACTTCAGCATGATCGCGTTTCTAGCGGCCTTCGCGGCGATCGCAGGTTCCGGCGGGCTTTCGAATGCCCCCGTGAGCAACTACACCCGCGACCAGGGTTGGGGCATGGGGCGGCACGTCGGCGCCATTCCCAGCCTCGTCGGCGGCCACAACATTGCACTGTCACATGTTGGAACAGTGTTCCTGCCGGATGATGTCTCGATGCCACGCTGGAAACGCTGGTATCGTCACGTCGTCCGCGACCAGATGGTCGTCTGGATGCCCGCCTGTTTCCTGGGGCTGGCGCTACCCAGCATGCTGTCGGTCGAGTTCCTCAAACGCGGAACGGTGGCCGACAGTTGGACCGCCGCCGGTATGACGGCGGGCGGGGTCCAAGAGCGCGTGGCGGACGTTTCGGGAACGCAAATGGGAAACATATTCTGGTTTATGACCCTGTTTTGCGGGTTCCTTGTGCTCGCTCCCAGCATGTCGGTCAGTTTGGAAGGTTTTGTCAGGCGCTGGGTCGACATTTTTTGGACCACGTTTCCGCCGCTACGAAAAATCGATCCGCGAAACATCAAGTACGTCTATTTCAGCGTGCTGGCTGGGTACGGGGTGTTCGGGCTGACGATGCTCAGCATCAGCAAGCCGCTGGAACTCGTCAAGATTTCCACCAACATCATGAATTTCGCGCTCGGCTTCAGCTGCTGGCACACCATGGTTCTCGGCCGAGTCTTGTTGCCGAAACAAGTCCGTCCAGGCTGGTTCGTCTGCAGCTGCCTGTTTTTTGCCGGGCTGTTCTTCTGGACGCTGGCGATCATCTCCGCCATGAAGCAATTGGGCTATCTGTAAGGATGAAGATTGGCCGGACAACCAACCGGCCAACAGTGCGAAGCGCTGAATTCGTACTCTTACGCCGCCACTATCGGTGACCTCTGGTCCAAATCGGTTGGTCGGCTCTGCGGCGTGTCCCGAGCGCCCGGATTTCTTTGACTACGGCAGCGAATGATCGTCTCAACCGCCGGCATTTCTCCCAGATTTGAGTCAATCGGCTGGGAAAATGGGTCGATCTTACCGAATGTGCGGCTTGTTCCGCCGAACCACCGGTCTAGGTCTGCCCGGAGTCTTGGACACGCAAATCGACATAACACGTTTAATTATAATGTCTTACGAATTACGATTGACATCAATTCTCGCCCCGCAGCGTAACGACGGCAGGAGCCATTGAACATGACGAGCCAAAGCAGGTCCGTATTTCCGCTGGCTGGAAACACGACCGAGTCGAGCGGTTGGTTTGCCTCCATTTTGGGATCGCCGTTGTTGTGGGGCGGAGCGTTGACGGTTGGGTTTTACGCCCTGATTCCGCACCTGCCGATTCAGCGAGAGCTGGCGGAACGGTACTTCTGTGGCCACCCACTCGAATACGCCACCGCAGCCTTGTTCTTCGTGGGGATCGCCATTTTGGCATTCAAGGCATTGGGCATTTCGACCGAGAAAGCGGCGCTCGAAGCAGGTTTGCTCGGTGGTGAAAACGTTCCGGAATCTCGAGAACCGCTCGCGCGGACGAAACAGATCAACGAACGCATTCAGCGGCTGCCCAGACGCCTGCGCGCAACACATCTCACACAACGGGTCCGCAATGCTTTGACGTACATCCGCGATCGCAAGTCATCCGAGGGGCTGGAAGAGCATCTCAAATACCTCGCGGAGCTTGCTTCGGAGCGACTGCACACGAGTTATGCCCTTGTGCGAACCATCACCTGGGCCGTTCCCATTCTCGGCTTCTTGGGAACCGTGATCGGCATCACGATGGCGATCGCGAATCTCAATTTCGAACAATACGATTCGTCAATGGAGGCGGTCATTGGCGGATTGGCCGTCGCGTTTGACACAACATCCTTAGCGCTCGCGCTGTCACTTCTGTTGGTGTTCTGCTCGTTTCTCGTCGAGCGCAGCGAGCAAGAGATTCTCGTCCGAGTCGAAGACTACGGCCTCTCGCGACTACCGCTCCTGTTTCCTGCTTCGACAAAACAGACCGACGGTCCGTTCGCCGCCGCACAGACCGAAGCGGCAACTCAACTCATGGAGCGCACCGAGGCACTCATCACACGTCAGACTGAAATGTGGCAACAGTCGATCGAATCGATTCGTGGCCGCTGGGCGACGACTCTCGAAAGCCAGCAGCAATATCTTGACGAAGCGCTCAAACAGGGCATGTCGGAAACGCTCAATAGCCATACGGGGCAACTCGCCGAGGTCCGAGGCGAATTCCTTGACGCGTTTCGGGAAGTCTCGGCTCAGTTGCGGGAACAGATGAATGTGTCGCAACAGGGTCAACAAGAGCTCCAGCGCTCGATCGGCAACCAGTTGAGCGAACTGTGGCAGCAGGCACATGGCGAGATGATCGAAGTCCGCGACGAAGGCCGTACCCACGCCAACACGATGATCGAAACAATCTCGAGCCGGATCGCCGACTGGCAGTCACAGCTCAAGCAGAACAGCGACGCCGGAATCGAGCAACTCGAAGAACTGCGAAAACAGCGCGAGGTCTTGCTTAAAGTCATCGAAGATGAACAGGAATTGGCTCGGTTGCAAACGCGTCTGACCGAAAACATCGAGGCCGTTCGCGGTGCCGAAGCCTTTGAGGAAACGCTACACAGCCTGAGTGCCGCCGTTCATTTGCTGACGGCGCGAACCAAGCCGAAGGCCGCTTGAGACATTCACCGATCCGGCTGCCGGCATGTTGACCGCTCCGCAATACAAGACCTGGTGCGGTCCGCATCCAGACTCACTTCCCGTTTGATGCGCCAATGTCCTGTTCCTAGGGCCGCGGCGACCGATCTTTCATGAGTCGATCCCAATACCGCAAATCCAATTCCGTTTCGCTGTTCCCATTTCTGGCGGTACTGGTCTGCGCCATGGGGGCGCTATTGTTCCTGTTGATCGTCACAACGCACCGCATTCGCAAAGACACAATCGCCCGGGCGGCGCAAGAGCGAGCCGAGCATAAGTTGCTCGACGCCGAAAACGAGCCGATCAGCGTGCCGATCGCCCCGGAACCGGAATTCCGCGTTCCACCCGAGCCCGAGCCCGAGCCGGCGATCGTCGAAGCGATACCCGAACCCGTCGATCCCAACGTTGAACTCCGCGATCGGATCGCGCAACTCACAGCAGCCCGTGATGAACAGCGCCGCGACAGCGAGTCGCAAGCCAAGACATTGCGCGCCGCCAATTCCCACATCAACGACGATGAAGCCGACTTAACGAAGTTGGATTCTGATATCGAGCAAGTTCAGCAACAACAGCAGGCCATTCTGAAGGCAAAAACCCGATCGGAACGAAACGGCAAGCTTATCTCGTCGGAGGTCACTCGGCAGCAAAAGCGGTTGCGGTCTTTACTCAATCAGCCGCCGCCGTCGGACAGCCGATACGCGTTGATTCCGTATGATGGTGTCACCGGAACAACGCGCAAGCCGATCCTCATCGAATGCACAGGCAGCGGGATCCGCTTCATTCCCGAGAACATCATGCTCACGGCGGCCGATCTGAACGGCTTTACGGCCGGTTACAACCCCTTGTTGGCGGGAACGAAAAGCCTCATTCGGTATTGGTCGATGCGATCCAGGCTCGCTCGACCTGATGAACGCGAGCCGGAGCCTTACGTACTGCTGGTTGTTCGGCCCAGTGGCAGCCTGACGTACTACGCCGCCCGGAAAATGCTCGACGCGCTCAATGACGTCTCTGGTTACGAGCTTATTGAGGAAGGCTTGGATCTTGCGTTGCCGGATGCGGATGCCCAAGCCGTTGAGATCTGCCGAGAGTCAATCGACGAGCTGCTGCAAGAGCGTAACGACATGGTCGAGTCGATCATCGGGACCGGGAGAATCGTCGCACCGAAAAAGATCAACAATCGAGGACTCCGATTCCGCCGCAGCGGCACCGGCGGGTTTATTGCTGAGGATGAGACGGAGGATTCCCTGGACGGCGGCCGGCGCGGCTCTCTCGTCGGCGGATCGGATTCGAACAGTCCGCAACATACCGGTACAGCAAGCGGTTCGGGCACGTCTGAGGATACGGCGGCAGCCGAAGAATGGGAACGCGTCATCACGGGCAACGATTCGGCACAATCCGCGTTTCCCAAGCAGAAACCGTTCGGCGACCACGGCGCGAGCCGATCTTCGTCCGGGTCCGCGGGTCGTGTGGCGTCTAATCCGCTTCAAACGGGACAGCGTCCGGGAGTTGGCAACCCACAATCCGCCGGCAGTTTCTCCAAAGATGCGAACAAACGGACCGCGTCGCATTCGACCGGCGATCACGGCGCGAAGCGAGAATGGACCGGACGACTCGAAGCCGACGCGTTTCGAAATCCGGGCGGCAACGTGATGGAGTTAAGCCCGCAGACCGCCCGGCCGGGCGAGGGCGGCGAGGAAACGGGCATCGATGACCGATCGCGGCAGGGCGAGGCTCAAACTGCATCTGGAGAGCATCAAGGGGGCAACAAGAATGCAGATCGAACGGGCTCATATCAGACAGGTCGTGATGCCGCTCGCGCGGAATCAAATGGTGCGCCGTCGGCATCCGGTCGTGCATCTGCGTCGACACCGCGCGACGCGCGACAGTCGAAAAACTCGGGAGGCGGAGGCGATCCTTCGAGCACATCCGGCCCGAATCCTTCCAGTGCATCTCAGCCGAACATGCCGGCTTGGCCGCCGCTGGGGCAGCGAGCTCGATTGCAAAACCAATTCAGCGGCAAGCGGCCGGCCGACATGCGCTGGGGGCTTTCCAGCAGACGCGCGGGCATCGGCTTTGAGCGCGCGATTACGGTCGATATTGGCGCCGACCGAATCGTCATCGGCGATCAGAAACCGATTTCCGTCGGACGGGGCGAGACGCGTGACGAACTGACGGCAAGAGTTCTCAAGTCGATCGACGACCACGCACGATCGTGGGGTGAACCACCGAAGGACTTCTATTGGGTTCCCAGTTTGACATACGTCGTCGCCCCGGGCGGAAACCTTCATCTGGAACGGTTGCGAGAACCACTGGGCAGGTGGGGGTTGAAGTCGACGACGACGTACACACTCAAATCGAAGCGAGCAGTCCGCTCGAGCAGAAAGTAGCCTGATGGGACGTCGAGCCAAACACGAAGAAATCGAATTCGGGTCCGACTCGTTTTTGGACATCATCGCCAACATCGTCGGAATTCTGATTATTCTGATCGTTGTCGCCGGTGCACAGGCCAGTCGCGCCCCCGTAGTTGCTGAGACACCGCCGCTGTTGAGCGTCGAGCCAACGAAACCGGTCCCGCCAAGCGAGCCGGTTCCCGAGCCCGTCGTCAGTGAACCGATTCCGGCCGAATCGGAGGTCGCCGCGATACGTGAGGTTCCGGAAGTCATCGAGCCGGACCCGGAACTGTTGATGCAAATTGAAGACCTTGACGAAGAACTTGCGTCGTTGGGCGCGAAACGCGCCGCGCTTCGCGAACAGTCACTTGCGCTCGAAGCCCGCAAGCAAGAACTCAAACGACAACTCGATGCCAAGGGACTCGAACTCAACCAGCAAGCAGAGCAGGCAGAATCGCTCAAACACAAGTTGAGTCGGCTGCAATCCGCACTCAAGGAAAACCGGAATCAGCTTGCGGCGCTCCAACTCGATATCGACGCGGCAGAGCGCAAGAAGCCGCCGGCCATACAGATTAAGCACAAGCTGACGCCGGTGAGCAGACTGGTCAAGAACGAGGAAATCCATTTCCGTCTCGCCGAGGGAAAAATTGCCCCGGTGCCGATCAAGGAATTGATCAAACGACTCAAACCCCAAATTTCCCGGCAAGCCGACTGGATTGTGAAGTTCCGCCGACATCAGGGCCAGGTCGGGCCGATCGACGGCTTCGTGATGAAGTACGTTGCCGAGCGCGAGCAGTACTCCGTGATCAATGAGTATCGTGGCGGCGCCGTGCGGATTGTGCTCAGCCAATGGCAGATTCATCCGGAGCCGTCGCTCAAAGCTGAGACGGCGCGGGACGCCCTCACCAAGAATTCCCGCTTCGTGCGAGCTCTCAGAATGGCAGATCCCGATTCGGTGATCACCTTCTGGGTCTACCCAGATAGTTTCAAGCTGTATCGTCAGCTTCAGGAATTCGTTCGCGACGAGGGCTTCATTGTGGCGGCCCGCCCGCTGCCGTTTAACATTCCCATCGCGGGGTCGCCGAACGGCACGCGGTCTGCCGGCCAATAGCCGCTTTGGGAAGTGGGCGAATTGCCGTCCCAAACGCGCGTGCGGTGGGTCCTGATCCGGTAAGCCCCACGAGCGCATTGGACGCGCTGCCAACCAGAGGGCTCCAGAGCCAATTGGCGTCGGGATGCTCGAAAACCACGCCGAGGCGATCGCGGCTACTTCGCCTCGACCACAATCTTTAGTGTGACCGCCTTGTTCGGAAGTAGGGGGCCGCCACCGGTCGCCGTCACGACGAGTGATGCCTGGGGCAAATCGCGCGACTTCTCTTCGGCGGCGGGCGTCACGGCGATTTCGAAGTCTTTCTGGTCCGCGGGCACAGTCACCTTTGCGGTCTGATAACCCTTGGGCAACCCGTTGACGGCGACGTCGACACTGCCTGAAAACCCTTCCGTCCGAATGAGCGTGCCGCGAAGCTTGTTCTCCGTTCCCGAATGAAGTGTCAGCGTCTCGGCAACAAGTTCCGCCGCGACGGCGCTTCGCACCGGCAGACGAAATGGCTCCGAGTACGCGGTCGCATGGATCGACTTTGACCAGGGATACTTCTTGGCGTCAGCACGGACAACGAATCGAAGATTCGGCTCGGCGACGTCGAGTGGAACGCCGACCCGCAGATCACCCGACTTCGCGTCCGCAACCATAAATGAATCGAGCGAACGAACCAACGTCTTGTTGCCCTTGTTGCGATTCTTGGGATCAATGGGACGCGACTTCTCTGTCGACATGAGCGTCAGCGCCACCGACCTGGAACCGTTTTCACCATCGCGCACGATGCTGATCGGCAATTGCGTCGGAACGCCCTTAAACAAGGCCGGCGGCAACGAGGCAACTTCGACAGCAAGACCGGTCGGCCGGTCGAACGCTGTAACGAGCCGGTCACGAAACGCATCGGCAGCCTCTCGCCCCGCTACGTCGGCACGAGCGACGCGCTGTATTGCCGGATCGAGACCGGTCGACTCGCCCGCGATCAAGATCTGGCGAACACCGGTCGCATGATCGCCACCGGAACGAGCGAGCGTGACAAACCATATTCCGCCAGCGCCGGCGGGAATCTCTGCCGGCGCAATCGTGACGCGCGAATCACCCAGCACGCGCAGACGAATGGGTCCGTTGTAGCCTTTGCGATTTACGTTCAGGCGCGTGACGGCGGTGCCTTTTTCGGGAAGGCCGAGTGTGGGCGTCGTCAGGTTTAGAGCGAAGTCGGGTTGACCGCTGGGAATGATCCGCAACTGGTAGAGAAAATGCGAACCTCCCCGTTCGTGGAGATCTCCGACGGCGACCTGAATCTGTTCGACACCGGCGGGAACCTTATAGGTCAAGCCGGGATCGCGCGTGCCGGGACGGTCGACGCTCATGGCGAGTTGATTGCCGCTTGGATGTTCGAGAACGGCGAGCCGGCCGTCCAAGGGCGAGTGAATGCCGCGGGCGAGAATCGAAAGGTCGAGTGACTGCTCCGGCTTGACGTTCAACACGTAACGATCTTGTTCGCCGGGTTTCACGATACGCCCGTTGATGACGACCGGAACGTGCGTTCGATCGCTAAACGTAGCGCCGACGGTCTGGAGCGCCTCCGCGGATTGCGCCGTTTCGATCACATGTCGCGCATCACTCAGTCGTAGCATTGGTCCCGGACCGGCCGTCATCAGCCGCCGGGGCGCGCCGATGACTTGCGCCGTCTGAAACGGTCCGCCTAAAGTGGTTGTCGAGACGGTTGTGCCAGCCGGCAATCCGGTCCCGAACAGTTCAACCGTCGCCGACGTCCCCCTGGCGGCTCCCGGTGGGAAACAGCCGTCGATTGAAGCGATGTTTCCAATTCTTAACCGGTAGGGGCTGTTTGCGGGTGCCTTGTAGGCCAAGTCATGCAACTCGACAAAATACATTCCGTCGTCGGGCAAATTGATCTCGGCCCGCGCATCACCACGCAGCGACACGTGGCCCCATACGATCGTCAAGGGGGTCCCACGGGCCGTCTTGATTTCCAAGACCGGTTCGAACTGCGCCCCCAGACGTTTCGCCTCGACCTCAGCCACCAGACGCTGACCTGTGCGGCCGCGAAAATGAATGCGAACCGGCTCCGGCCCCGAAAGCACTCCACTGAACGCCGACGGGAGAGGAGCGGGATTGTCAGCCGAACTCCCGCCGGCGGTCAATTGTGGCAGACGGTCGATCGCCACGATCATTCGGTTACTCAAACCGCCGTCAGTGTGAACGAACATTGGGTAATAACCGCTGGGTGTGTCGGCCGGAACCGCAACGTCGAGTACGGCCGTGTCCGGTCTTGCTGCCTGCGCGCTCGACTGGCGAATGCTCGACAGCGGAAGGATAAGCTGTGGCCTGCCGGCGAGGTTTTGGCCGCGAATCGTCAAACGCGTCGTCGCACCCGCGCGGAGCCCGCGTAGCGAAACTGAAGTGATCGTTGGCGGTTTGCGCTCCGGCGGTGCCGAATATCCCCGCTGGGCCAACTGGGTAGCCGTAACGCTACTTACTTCAGCGAACAATTGGCTGACTTCTTCGACGCTGAGCGCCCGGGGGAAAAGAGTCAACTCATCGATCAGGCAACTCGTAAACTCGAGCCCGGAATTCGTGCATCCCAGCGTCAGCGGCTCGTCGTTGAGTAACTTCGCAAACTCGACGTCGGTCAACCAGGCATCGTTGCCTTCGGTCAGGTCGGCACTCTGTGGTTTCAACGGCTTGCCGTCGCGGAACAGCCGGATGCGCAGATCGTCGGCGTCGGTGTCTTCGTCCTTGCCGGGTGCGTCGCCAACCTCGAAGGTCGCAGTCAAATGTACGGCTTGTCGAAAGCCGATCGCATCCTTGGCGGCGTACTTCACAATGCGAAATCCCGTCGCGTGGTTCACGTACACCTGCAGTACATTCGACTGCATGACATAATTGATGCCATAATTTGTGCTCGACTCGTCACCGAGACCAACACGCTTCGCGAACACACCGTGCATAGCGGTATCGTTGTCTTCGTGCAGGTTCATAAAGAACAGGCCCAGCGATACGCCGCCGGATCGGTCGAGATCAACGCTGTCATTCACCTGCACAAATTGCTTGGTGGACGCATCCAGGTAGAGAGCCCTCAGTCCTTCTTGGCCTGCAAAGGGGCTTTCGACGCGCAGTGGCCCGTTGATCAGCAGACCTTCATCGGCGTGCTCGCCGGTTGACGACGCATCGGACGTCTTCTCGCCGCTGTCTTCCTCGAATCGTAAATCGACAATCGCCTGTGGACGAACGGCATCGGCGGCGCGGGCATGGCCGGCGAGTGAGAACGTCCCAACAAACGTTGCGACCAGAACGAAAAGACCCACTCGGTTCAAACAGCGGCTCATCGTTGTGTGGCTCCCTGACAATCTCGCTATAGAGCGATCGGGCGAAATTCATTTGGATTCACGTCCGCCCTGTTCGAGCAGCCGTGGAATGGTGTCCGCGTTCTGCGAACGAGCCGAGCCCAGGCATCGACCAAGCATTTTCGATCGCCGATCGAACGGGAAAACGGCCCGCGAACGCGACCCTTCATTCTAAACACGAACGAACCCAAAATTAAGCGCAACTCGGCAAGATACGGTCTTGTCCGCGGCATCGGGTTCGCGCGGCACCTGCTGGAATGTCTTCCGGAGCCGGTGTAGAATGGCGAGCAATTGCCCTTTTGCCCCTTCGTAGCTGAAACCAGCGAGTGGGGCGTTGTTCGCCGCATCTGTGACTGACCGGGGAGACTCTTCATGCTTGGTAAGCTCGTGCCGTCGTTCGTCGTTGTTCCGTTGCTTATTTTGGCAGTTTGGGCAGGACCGGTCCTGGCCGACGACGATGAAGCCGACCCTCAATACGAACTTGGAGACGTCTCCATACCTGCGGCGACGGCTGATGAAGCGTTTCGGGCGGATGTCTCCGCGGCACATGGAGCCACATACCTCGAAACGGGTGCATTGTATTGGTCGCGTGAAAAGGGCTGCGTGTCGTGTCACACGAATGGCTCCTACATGCGGATTCGTCCCGCGCTGACGCCGCACCTCGGTCCGCCGTCGGAAGAAGTTCGCACATTCTTCATCTCGGCGATGGGGAAACTCAAGAAGATGGAGCGTGAGAAGCAACTGGCCGGCATCCGCCCGACGCAGATTGCCTACGTGGCCGCGGGGTTGGCCGAGTGGGACGCCCATGTCGGTGGGCAGCTTTCTCCGGAAACCGACGAGGCGCTTAAGCTGATGTTCTCAGTGCAATCGGACAATGGCGAGTGGGGCAACACCGACTGTTGGCCGCCGTTTGAATCGAGTGCGTATCACGGAACGACGGTCGCCGCAATGGCCGCTGCGACGGCACCGGGTTGGTTGACGAGCCAAGACGACCCGAAGATTCTTGAATCGGTCGAGCGGATGAAGAAGTATCTGCGAACGCAGGAACCGCCGCACGACTACGGCCGCCTGCTATTGCTCTGGACATCGACACGGATCGACGATCTGCTGAGCGAAAAGCAACGCCAGGATCTCGTCGAATCGGTTTGGAAGCATCAACGGGCCGACGGCGGCTGGTCGATCCGCACGTTCGCAGCGCCCGATGCGTGGGGTTCCGGCAAGCGAGCCGAGAAGCTCAAACAGGAGGCCGATTTCGAGAATCCGGCCAGCGACGGTCATCAAACCGGACTGGCGGTTTTAGTTCTTCGCGATGCCGGCGTGCCCGCGAAAGACAACAGGCTTCAAAAGGCGGTCAAATGGCTGCTCGCCAATCAGAAGGCATCAGGCCGATGGTGGACCAGGTCGCTCAACACCGACGGGCCGCACTACATCACCTTTAGCGCAACCGGCTACTCGCTACTGGCATTAGCAAAGTGCGATGCCCTTCCGAAACTCACGCAGAAGACGGCAGCGAAATAGCTGTTTGAAAAAAGTCGATCGTTGTTCTTCTGCCGTCATTGGGCGCGAAGTGGGTTGCGCCCAATTCAGCGCTTCCGCACGGTAGTCAGGCTTTAGAAGCTAAGCATGGCGTACCCAGAACGCAACAAAGTTCTTTGATCTGTATTGAAGTCCCGCCACCGAGTTTGTCTAATAGATGAACGATGTATAGGTAAACGACGCACGGTGCCTCGCGAGGCGCCACGCTGATTGCCGCGGGCGTTGGCAGGCGGGTCACGAAGGCCGTCGCCAATCGCTTCCGCTCTCAGCACCCTCCTCAAAGTGACCGCACGGCAGTAGGGCCCACGTTTTTTGACCACACGACAGGGCACGATCGCTGGGAACTCGGTATGACGCCGAGTTGATCGAACGCATACGGTAACGCCGACTTTTCACACCTAAGAACGACTGACGCGAGAAAGCACGTTGCGCTGGTTCGCGGCACGTAGACTGCGTGGGAGCCGATATCGATGAAACCCTTGCTTTCGATTCTGGCCGTTGCTGTTTGTGCCGGGCTTGGCTGGTGTGTTTATGATTACTCGGAACAACTCGCCGAGACGGAAAAGAAACCCAAGTTGACACCGCCGGTTGCCGTCGAGGTCACCCGGCTGAGAACACGCCCCGTCAAGGAGCAGGTCGACTTTGTGGGCAGCCTGAAAGCGGCGGCCAACGTCGAGCTTCGCTCGCGGATCAGCGGATACATTACCGCCGTTCATTGCGAAGTGGGCGATGTCGTCAAAGCGGGCCAGCTCATCGTCGAACTCGACGACTCCAAGTATCAGGAAGCGGTTACCAGCGCCGAAGCGGCTTTGAACGTTGCCCAGGCACAGCTTCTCGCCCAACAAGCGCGCGTGCAACAGGCCCAATCGGAGGTCGACCGGCACCAACGACTCGCCGATTCTGGCGCCGGAACTGCGCAGCAGACCGAATCGGTACAGACGTCGCTCGCCATCGCGAACGCCGAGGTCGAATTAGAACAGGCACACGTCGATCAAGCCTCTTCCGAGCTGTCGCACAGCAAGCTGGCACTCAAGGAAACCCGAATCGAATCACCGATGCCGGGGTTCATCGCGGAACGGCTCGTCGACGTGGGTGACCTTTCGAAACCGGACATTACCTTCGTCCGCATCGTCGACTTGAGCAAGGTTCACACGGTCGTGCACGTCATCGAAAAGGATTACGAAAAACTGCAGATCGATCAGCCCGCGACGATTCGCGTCGACGCATTTCCTGATGAGACGTTCACCGGCAAAGTGGTTCGCAAGGCGCCGGTGCTCGATCCGGATACGCGCACGGCCGAAGTGCACATTGAAATCCCAAACCCGAATACGCTCTTGAAACCGGGCATGCACGCTCGCGTCTCGCTGACATACCGCGCCCGCGAAGATGCCGATGTCGTTCCGGTCGCGTCGCTGATCGATGGTGAGGGTGAAAAGACTAGCGTGTGGGTCGTCGATGGCAACCCGCCGCAGACGCAGCTTCGAGAAGTGAAGACCGGTATCGTCGACGGAGACACCGTCGAAATCCTTTCCGGGTTGTCGCCCGACGATCGCATCGTGATGCTCGGCAGTCGAATGGCGGAAGCCGGCCGGATCGTCGAAGTTGTGGAAATGGCTTCACGCGATCCAAGCAGCCCCTCTGAAGGCAAAGCATCAAACAAGGCGGACGACGCCCAGACCGGCGAATGACGTGAGGCTCGCGCCGGCCCGCCGTCGCCCAGGACGTCCACGATCAGGCCGGAACAATCGGCGCGCAAGGAATGCGATCGGCCGCGCACAGAGAATTTTTGCACCTAGGTATCAGCTATGTCCTTGACTCGTCTTGCCGTTCATCGTCCCGTCACAACGTTGATGACGAGCCTGATCGTCATTTTGTTGGGCGGAATTGCGCTGCGTCAGCTGCCGATCGACCTGATGCCGGACTTTACTTGGCCGACAATCAGCGTGACCACGTTGTACGAGGGAGCGGGACCGGCTGAAATCGAGACGCTCATCACGCGCCCTTTGGAACAGGCGCTGCGTTCGGTTCACGGTGCCGAACGCATCTTCAGCAACAGCACTGAAGGCAGCAGTTCGGTGCGCGTCCGGTTTCGCTGGGACACGAACCTTGATAGCGCCATTGGCGACATGCGCGCCAAGATCGAACGAGTGCGCGGCAAGCTGCCCGAGGGCGCTGATGCTCCCTACATCCGACGGTATGACGTCACCGATTCGCCGGTGATCTACATGGGGCTGTCGGCCGATCTCGACCCGATTCAGCTCACACAATTCGCTGAGAAAGATATCGCGCCCAGACTGGAAAGCACCGACGGCGTGGCCCGCGCGATGGTACGCGGCGCCTCGCGCCGCGAAATCCAGGTCAACCTCGACCGGCAAAAGCTGGAATCGCTCAACATGAGCGTCAGCGAAGTGGTCGACGTGCTCAAGCGCGAAAACGTCAATCAACCCGCCGGGAATTTTGAGCAAGGGAACTTAAAACTACTCATTCGCAGCCACGGCGATTTTCAAAACCTCGAGGAGGTGTCGCACACGGTCGTCCGTGCGAACGACGCAGCCGTCGTGAGGTTGGGCGATATCGCCGATGTGATCGACGGAGAAGAAGAACGCACGGAATTGACGCGGGTCAACGGTGAACCGGGCCTGCTCATTTACATCTTCATGCAAGCCGGAGCGAATAAGGTCGAAGTCAGCGACCGCGTTCGCGAAAGGATGGCCCAGATCAACCGCAGCCTGAAAAACGGTGAGTTGACTCTGCGGCTCGACAAATCCGATTACATCCGTCAGTCGATCAGCAACGTACGCCGTTCGGCATTGTATGGCATGGGGTTGGCTATCGTCGTGTTGGTTATCTTCTTGCGTTCTTTTCGCAGCACTCTCGTCATCGGAATCGCGATGCCGCTCTCGGTGCTGGCGACGTTCGTGATCATCTATTTCAAGGGCTTTTCGCTGAATATGGTTTCGTTCGGCGGTCTCGCTTTGGGCATGGGCCTACTTGTCGACAATTCGATCGTGGTGATCGAGAGCATTTTCCGTAAGCTAGATGATGGTATCGAGGCCAAACAGGCGGCCGTCGAAGGCACCGATGAAGTGGCATCGGCCATCATCGCCAGCACGCTCACCACGCTGATCGTGTTTGTGCCGCTCGTGTTCGCGGAAGGCATGACCGCCATCATTCTGCATCAATTGGCGTGGGTCGTTTCGATCTCTCTATTGTGCTCGCTACTGACCAGTCTGACGCTCACACCGGTTCTGGTCGCGTATTGGATACGCCGCAGACCGCAGTCGGCCGGCGACCCAGCCACGCACCGCTCGCCGCGCGCCACCCGGGTTTTGCACGCGCTCAATCGCCGCGTGCTTTCCACGGTCGAGCGGTTTTATGGCATGGTGCTCGGCTTAAGTCTGCGGCATGCCGGAATTGTTGCTTTCCTGCTGTTGGCAGCCTTTTCGCTGACGGTCGGGCTTTCTCCGCGCGTGGGGACCGAATACATGCCCAAGGCCGACGAAGGCGACCTCAGGCTGTATACCGAGATGGCGCCCGGCATTCAGTTGGATCAACTCGACGAGAAAACGAGGCTCATCGAACGCTCCGTCGAGGAAGTGGCCGGTAAAGTCACCGAGTCGACAGCCGTCACCGTTGGAGGCGACGCCAACGACGGTGACTCCTGGAATCGAAGCTACGTCCGCATGAATCTCGTTCCGCGCAGCCAGCGCGACCGAGGTGCCGACACGATTCGAAAACAGATCGTCGAACACATCGGCTCGATCCCGGGTATGGAATACCGGCTGTATGTCACCAGCCAAGTGTCGGTCGCGCGAATGCTCGCCAGCAGCACCGGCGGCAACGGTGGGCTGGTCGTCGAAGTGCGAGGCTTCGACCTGGACGACGCCGAACAACTTGCCAAGAGCGTCGAAGAGGTAATGAAAGGCACCGCCGGGCTGGTCAACGTCAAACGTCAAGCCGAGGATCGTCGACCCGAAATGGCCGCCAACATTGATCGCTCCAAGGCCAGTCTGCTGGGTGTCAGTGTACGCGATATTACTCAGACTTTGGAGACCACGATTCGAGGGACTGATGCGACGATCTATCGCGAAGGGGGCGATGAATTTCAAGTCGTCGTGCGACTGAAAGAAGACGACCGGCACAACATCAGCGACATCGAGCAAGTCGGCGTGTCGACTGCGTCAGGACGAATCGTCCCGCTCAAGAGCCTCGTGAACTTGAATCCCAATACGTCGCCGGTGGCCATTCACCGTCTCGACCAGGAACGCGTCACCCAACTCACCGCCGACATCGAAGACCGTGACCTGGGAAGCACTGTCGGCAATCTTCAAGAACGGCTCAATGAACTCCAATTGCCGAGCGGGTTCTCGTTGACGATTGCCGGCGACTGGGAAGAACAGCAAAAAAGCTTCTCAATGCTGCGCGGCGGGCTCATTCTTGCCGTCGTGTTGATGTACATGGTCATGGCGTCTCAATTCGAGTCGCTGCTCGATCCGCTGTTGATCCTGGTGACGATTCCGCTGGGAGCGATCGGCGTGATTCTGATGCTCGTGTTAACGGGGACCTCGTTGAACGTTCAGTCGTATATCGGCATCACGATGCTCTCGGGAATTGTCGTGAACAACGCGATCGTGCTCATCGACTACATCAACCGGCTTCGTCGAAGCGAACCCGATGCGGACATCGCCGACATCATCCGCCGCGCCGGCCTAAGGCGTTTTCGCCCAATTCTGATGACCACGCTAACAACCGTAATGGCGATGACGCCGATCGCACTGGGCTGGGGAGAAGGGGGCGAGTTGCAGGCTCCAATGGCCCGCGTCGTCATCGGCGGCCTGACCTCGGGAACGCTCATCACGCTGTTGGCCATCCCGCTCTTGGCGCAGTTCGTGCATCGGCGCAAAGCTCGCGCATCGGCGTAATCATTGACATCGGTGTCACGTCGCGCGCCGAATCGCCAACAGGAACGCCCACAGCATCAACCGGACCAGTGGGTTTCCTCTTCTTCGGGCTCTTCGACGGCGTCAAGAGCTTCGAGATCGGCCGGCTCGAAGAAGCGGTTCGCCAAGAACCGCACGGGAACCAAAAGCGCGATGAACAACGGAAAGACGATTCCCAAAACGCTGGCCTTCACGAGCCACAAGGCAGCCAGGCAGAACAATTGCAGAAACGTATATCTGTGAATCGTTTTTATCGGCACGCGGCGGGTGTAGTGCGTTGTCGGATACAAGTCCGGGTCGATCAGCCACAACGACATCCGCGCGAAAAATTGGTTGCCGACCATCGAAACGACACCCATGAACAGGAACAGGCCGTAGAGCACGGCCATCGGAATCGTTTTCAGAAGCGGCAGCAGCAACAGAGACAGACCGATCAAAAGATGGACGGCAATGCCGGTGACGCGTGTTTCCCGCACGTGCAGCACCCGTTCGTGCGTGTGACCGCCGGGCTTGACCACTTCTTCCATCGTCGCCAGACTGCGAACGTGATTCAGCGACCGGACCGTCGCCGCCACCAGCCAAGGCAAACCGAACAGCGAACACAGCCCGGTCAACAGCCCCACGACAAGGAGATCGAGATGATAGGCGGCTCCCTTTTGGAGCTTGTGATCGGGACTATTGACCAAGCGGGCGGTAATGTTCTGATCGAGAAAGACAAGCACGGTGACGAGTATCGCCGGCCCCACGGCGGCAAAACGGACCCACAACGGCACGGCGAATAGATCGACCGTCCAAGGACGTCCCGACGTCGTGCCGAACACGTCCGGCGCGGGAAGAATGTCGAGATCGACTTCGCGCAACCAGACGGCGACGAGCGTCATGGCCACGATGGCAATCGTCGGACCGAAATCCGACAGAAATTCCCGAACGTACCATCGCAACAGATTACTGCGACGCATCCGCGAAAGATTCGTCGCGATGTAATACGTCCCCAACGCCAACAGCAGTGACAACAGCGCAGTGTCGTGTTGTTTTCTCACGTCGAGGTCGTTGAAGATGTGCATCAGAGACCGAATCGCTTCGTAGATGAAAATCATCGAGATCAGCGCCGAGAAAATCTCATCGGTGAAGCGTGTAAAATAGCGCATCAGAAAACTGGCGTCGGTCACGGCCAATATGATGATCAATAATCCCGACCAGAGGCCGACCCAGGCATACGTTGGCAGAAATGGGATTTCGAGCTGACCACACATCTGGAACAAGATGGCCGTAATGATCAATAGCGGTCCGGTGCCGCCTAAGATGATGAGCGGCTGGCCCGATAGTAGCGCGTAACTGACGCCACAGATCGCCGACGCCAGGATCATTTCGACAACGCCAATCTCCCCTTGAGTTTGCACGGCCATGACACCGCCGAAGGTGACCGCCGGTGCGAGGCAGGCAAAGAAGAGAAACAGCGTCGAGCCGGCGCACTTGGCGTGCAAACCGTCGCGAAAGTCGCTCAAGTAATGCGCCTTGCGGCGCTTGATGTCAGCTTGGCAACCGCCGAACAAACGCCCCGTGTATTCCAATCCGTCGCTGACTGGTGCGACGGGCTCGGTAACCGGTGCTGTGCGGTCGATATAACGCTCAAGAGCGTCGAGCAGATCCTGCTGAGCGCCGGCTTGGCCCACTTCATATCGGAATTCATCGTCGGTCATGAGCCGGGCGATGCTGGCCAATGTGTCGAGGTGTCCGGCGGCGGCTTCGGGGGGGCCGATCAAGAAAAAGAAAAACCGCGTGGGAATTCCGTCGGGCGCGCCTAGGTTCACAGCGTGCTTCAAACGCACGAAAACAACGATCGGCCGTTCAACGCCCTCGACGTACGCGTGAGGAATTCCCAACGCGTTGCCGATCACAGTCGGAACCTGCGCATCACGAGCCAGCAAGGCCGCTTCGACGAGACCCGCCATCTCGCCGGAAATCATCCCGTCGTCAACCATCTTCCGGATGGTTTCGTGGAAGATCGAGCGGATGTCGCGCGCGTCGAGGTCGAGCAGAACCTGTCCGTTCTCCAGCGATTCCCGAATTAGCTTCATCGATGTCCTTTTCTTTTGGCGATCGTTCCGCGGCGGGCTGAACTTAATGCTTGGCTTTTGGAAGCGGCCGACGTTGTGTCGGCCGGCGGACGCGCTACGTCAGCGCCGTGATCGAAGACAACAATATAGGAAAAGCGACCGTTCGTTCCACCCCACAACCGGTGGAGGCGACCTGGATTGAGTCACGGAGTCGCCCAGATATCCACTCGACTGCGCGCTTTTGGCGCCGCCGTCGGCGATGGAATCCGAGAAACCGGCGACGATGCTCCCAATCTGCGATGCAACGAGCTTCCGTTGGCACGGGGAGCGCGGCGGAATGAGTATCCGGCGACAATTTACATTCGACGAAGCATCGCCGCACGACCGAACGCAGAGATGGTGGGCACGGGCCGACGGAAGGCTATTGGCCTTTCATCGTCGCGAAGCGAACGACGAACGAACTGAGCGGATTGCAAGACGTCGCCTGCACTCAGTCACGAAAACGCGCGGCGTTCAATGTCCGATATGCGTCGCGCGTCTGTTCGACCGCGTAGCGACCAACAGCATGGCGCGCCGTGGCCGGCGGCCGTCGTCGTCATTCCTGTTCGTCAATTTCGATCGCCGGGCTGTCACGCAGTTCGGTCAGCGCGTTTTCATCGGGGACGGTCGTCGTGGGAAGAAGCTGTGGACCTTCCGACTTCGAATGTCCGAAATGACGCCCGCCCTGCCTAGCCAAATCGGAGATCGAATGCCCGAATTCACGCCCATCCTGGCGCGCTTCAGCATCTCGTCGTTGCCCGGGAGTAAACGTCGGCGTGAATCCTGTTGGCCGGATGATGTCTCCTTCTCCGTCGTGACCGGTTCGTCGCGCAAACTGCGCTCGTGCGATGCGCTCGAGCTCGTCGGCGCGGTCGAGCAGCTTCATGTTGCCGTTCTCAACGGCGACGTCACGCAGATGGTCGATGTGGGCCAGACGCTTCGCGAGTAATCGGTCGGCATGCCGGTGGATATGGTGATGGGCGTGGGCGTGGCGGATGCGTTTGGCGTTCGGATGGTCGGGGCGAGTCGTCTCGTCTGAACCGTCGTCCCCGCCTGGGTTCGTGTCCGATCTCTTGATGTCACGGCGTTTGCGGGCGATGTTTCGGTGCGTCCGGCGATGCCTCTTACGAAGCAGACCGGGTGTTTTGGAGACGGCCTCTCGGCCGAGCCGTCCGGTGCCGAGTTGCGGTCCGGATTGTTTCCGTTTCAGCATCCCAGGGGTCGTCCTCGAAACGTCGGTCTTGCCCGCTCGTGACGGCAGGCTACGCGGTGCCACCGCCCGGCGATTCGCCGCGGCAGCGCGTTTGAGCAATGCTTCCCGGCTCTTTAGTGCTTGTCGCTCACGCGATCCCAGGCGCTTGGCTGCATCGTTTCGTGCATCGGAGCCGGTGGGTGGGGACGCGATGACACTTAGGATCGTGCCTGAAATCCAAAGCAAGACAAATCCGATTGCGAATGGTCGCATGGGCTTCTCCAAATTGTTTGATCCGGCACAACATGCACCGGGGATGCCGCCGGCGGCAGACCGATTGACCGACGAAGGCAGACAAGGACACTCGGCATATTGCGGCGAACGCACGTCGTGCGCAGCAGCATGCCGGTTGTTCGTGCGACAGGATGGAATGGGATGCGAGTTGATCGGAGAGAAGTTGGAGCGGGTCTTTACCCGAAAACAACCGATCGGGTCAAGGCGGATTTGCCGCCAGGCCAGCACCTCGTGTGTTCACCGGTTCACATTTGAGGCACCGAATCGTTCGGAATTCACGCATTGACGTGCCGAAGTGGTCGTTGATACAAATCGCAGCCATTCGTACTCCCCCCCCAACGCGACCCACTCAGGCCACCACATGTCTTGCCGTCCGGCATCTTCCAGGCGTCGTCTGCTGCGGCTGTGCGCGCCCGGCGTGTTGTGTGGCTGCCTCATGCTCCTTTCCGCCGAAGGCTTCGCCCAGACGTCGAACGGGGCGACCAAACAGGCGGGCATCAAAGCGCATCTGCTGGAGCGGGTCCGTGAGAACCCCAACGATGCCACGGCTTGGCGATTATTGGGGAAACTCCACGCCAAGGCCGGTGATCAGACGACGGCTCTTGAAGCATTACAACGCTCCGTGTCACTCGATCCACTCAGCGTAGCGGCTCAGCATGATCTCGGGCAATTGTTACTGGCCACCGGTGACGGCAAGACTGCTGCTATCCATTTTCAGCAGGTGATCGAATTGGCGCCGGAGAGCCAATACGCAATTCAAGCACAAGCACAGTTGACGACACGTCCTGAACTTGCGGAGATCGAGCAGGTCGGCTTTGAGGTTAAACGATTCGATCAGCCGGAAGTTGTTGATGCGATCAAAAAGCAACGGGAGCGTGCGGACGCGCCCGATCGGCCGTTTTCGCTCAGCATTGAGAGCGGCGTGTTTTACAACAGCAACGTCGCGCTGGCGCCGATTAGCCGAGAACTCTCTCCGGAAACATCGGCCAGCATGCAGGCGTTCATCGCGCCTGATTTCGAATACCGTGTTGTCGATGGTGATGCGTGGCGGGCCGGTCCAACATTCAAAGGCTATTTCAATCTCAACGAGGGCAACTTCCGCGAGTTCAATTTGCAGAATTATCAGCCGGGCCTGTTCATGGAACGTGTGCTCGACTCACACAACGTTGTGATCGTTCCTCGGCTGGCCTATAAATTTAGCCATGACGAATTCGACGGCTCGACGCTTGGAAATCGTCACGCAGTGACGACGTCGGCGACGACGCTCTGGAACGAACAGCATTATTCGGTCATCTATTGGGCGATCGACAACACGAATTTCATCGACGACGGCATTCTCCCGTCTGTCACATCACAAGACGGTTGGACGAATTCTGTTGGATTCAGCCACACGCGCGAGTTTCCACTACGGCACCTGCAAGCCGTCACAGCCGGCGGCAACGTCGAACGGGCTAACCTCGAAGGCAGCGATTTTAGTTACAACGGCGTCAACCTGTTCACGGAAGTGGAACTTCCTCTGTGTGAACGGTTGATGCTATTACTGCAAGCCGGTTGGGGATACCGCGACTACTTCGACTTCGAGTTCACGCCGTCACGCAACGAACACATTTGGACGACGCGTGCTGAACTTCGCAGGCAGCTTTCAGACGACTGCGCCGTTTCCGCCGTGTTCAACTTCGACCGCTTCGATTCCGAGAATCCCCTTTTCGAAGCCGAGCGCTCTCTCAGCGGACTGTTGTTTAGGTACGATTTCTAACCGCGCGGACATATCGTTGCTCGCATGAGAACAGGTTCCGGTGTGAGCGGTGCCGATCCGAACCGAAGTCAACTCAGTACGATTTCTTCGATTGCCGTCGATTCTTTGATTTTCAGCGTAGGCTCGCTTATCATTCGGCGTCTGAGCTAACACCTCGGTGGCCGCCCGATTGCGGCCTCTACCGACATCGCAACGACTTCCACGATTTCGATGTGAGAGTTTGCGGAACGGCCGGTATGTGAGCGCTTGGCATGGTTTCGCCGACAGTGAGGTTCACATGGACGACGGAAGAAGCGAATTCCCCTGGCATCAAGTTCGCCGCGCCTTGCCATGGCTGCATATCTTCGCCGCGTTTCGAATTGCGTTGGACATTCGAAAGATGTTGTTGGCGGCCGTCGCGCTGATGTTGTTGGCCGAAGGCGATTGGCTGATCTCGCAGCTGCCGTTCGCGCCGGAGACGGCGGAATTCGATCACGAAGCGGATTGGCCGTCGCAGCAGACAACGGGATTCGGCGATCCACTCACGATGCCGAGTCGATTCGTGGACGATCCGACCGGCGTGTTGTTTGAGATCGTTTCGAGCTGGAAGGTAGTTCTAAGGCCCGTACGAGACCTTGCGGAGCCGTTGCTCGTCCTTTTTCGAGCTGACGTGTCGCTGTCGAGCTTCGCCCATGCCTGGACGAAGTTGTTGTGGATGCTGCTGGTCTGGGCATTATTTGGCGGCGCCGTCACGCGAATGTCAGCCGTACAGTTCGCCCGAGATGAACATCTGGGGATGCGGGCGGCGCTAAAGTTTTCGGCGAGCAAGTTCGTGTCGTACGTCACGGCACCACTATTTGCATTGGCTGGTATCAGCCTTTTCTGGTTAATTTGCTTTGCGGCGGGAGTCGTAGGCCGCATTCCCTTCGCCGGTGATGCGATCGTCGGGGGAACGCTGATCGTTTCGCTGGTGTTCGGCCTGATCATGAGTTTGATCTTGGTCGGCGGCGCCGCGGGCTGGCCGATGATGTATGCAGCAATCAGCGCTGAGGGCAGCGACGCGTTTGATGGCTTCAGCCGCCCGTACAGCTACGTTTTCGGCCGAACGTGGCAATACGCCTGGAACGTGCTCGTCGCCCTGGTCTATGGCTCAATCAGTATTTTCTTTGTGACGTTCATGGCGACGCTCGTCGTGTACTTGACTGGCTGGGCGATCAGTTCCGGAATGGGCGCGGATCATTCATCCGCTCTGTTTTGGGCGACGCCGGCGCTGTTCGGCGGGCGTGAAATGTTTGCAGGCCTGAGCAGCGGCGACGTAACGGTTGGCTCAGGGCTGGCCGGGATGTGGCTGCACTTCGTGTCTTTGTTGGTGATCGGTTTCGTCTACAGCTATTTTTGGACGGCATCGACGCTCATCTACTTCCTACTTCGGCTCGGTGATGACGCCACGGAATTGGACGAAGTGTACATCCCCGAGGAGGAGCAGGAAGAAGACAGTCTGTTGCCGCTCGTCGGTGTCGCGGGCTCAATGCAACCGGTTGTCGAACGTCCTTTGGACGGCGACGCAGCAGCGCCGGAGTCGTCGGCGCCCGAGACCGGCGCGTCGAATGCAGACGCAGATGGAGGCGATAAAGACTGATCGGTGGGTGGGGCTGTTATGATTTTGCGTCGGTGAGTGGCGCTTCAGTGGGCGCAATGGGCGCGGCAGGTTTCGGGACCGAAGCCGCGCCGGTTCCATCGGCAGTCTGAGCGGTTTCTGGCTCTGGCGACGCCGTCTCGGAATCGTCACTTGTTCCAAGTTGGAACTCATCAACAATCTCCCGTCTGCGAATCGCCACCTGACGGTCAAATTCCCCCAGCACTCCAAGAGCCTTTTCTCGCGACGTCACCAGGCCAATGACCAAATACTGTGCGATCGCGATCAAGTAGCAAATCACACCCACTCTGCCGGGAAAGACGGCCGCTAGAATGGCGAACACGGGCGACGAACGACTCAGATGCTGACAGGCGGCTCCTTTGAGCCAAGGCCAGGCCTGCTCACGAATTTGTTCCCACAACGGCCGTTTGCGCTCGTAGTCGAATTTCGGCCCAGGGTGCACGATCGCAAACAATTCCTGATCGGGCATGGCCTCGATCACGCCGATCGCCAGCATGATGCGAAACCCGGCCACCCAGGGGCCGAGCTTGCCCAAGTCGATGTCGCTTTCTCCCGCAATGTCAGGTCCTCCGGTCGAAGCCCCGTCGAACCAAACCCAGGCCCACACCTCGTCGACCCAATCAAATAGAGAGTTTTCCATGAACGCCGTGGAAACGAGCAGAATGAGCGAACAGCGAAACCACTGTTCGAAATCTTTTTCCATTTCCGCGTCGAGGTCCTGGAGCCTGAGTACCCTCCGGAGAAAAAAGCGAAACATTCTCAGCGCAAAGATACCGACGACAACCCGCATTACGGGACGCAGGATCGGCCTCAATACCGGGCGCAAATAGATCTTAAAAAACTGGAACACGTAACAGAGCTCCATGTTTCACGTAGCTGTTTCGCGACCGATTGAGGCGACGTAACCTCGTTCCGACAAAAACGTATACCGTTTTGCTCATTCTCGCAAGCCGTTCGTCCGTATCACGGCCACCCGAGCGGTTTCTAACGCGGAATTCGTCAGCACGCACCGGCGGAAATACGCTGATCCTACCCTTACTCAACGTTCAGCCAACGATTTCGGTTCACCCTCGAGGATCGAATTCTGTTCGAAATCACGGCGTTGCGATGGCGTTCTGTCACGGGCTATCTTTTGAGCGATCCGTATCAAGAGCGAACTCGATTCTTGTAGGATTTCGTGCCGAGACATTTCACCGGCCATCCAAAACAGAGCCCATGGCAGGACTGCTAACGTCGCCAGTCGATCTGCTCGAACAGCGACAACAACTTGCGGCCCCGTTCGGCATTAAGGTGCGAGACGTGAGCGATGCGGCCTCGCAAATGAGCCGGGAAGTCCTCGTGCCGATCGTTGTTCTGCGTCGAGGGTCCTTTTCGAATGCAGTTAGTGAGAATCGCCTTGAGCCGATCGTAATCGGGTCGAGCAACGTTTGTCCGCTCATTGACGACTACGCCGGTGACGATCATCCGCTGGTTGTCGCGAACGACGTGTCGCTTTTTTGCGTTCACGCGGAATCGCTCGTTGCGAATAATTTGTTGCACGAGGGGAATGAATGTTCTCAGCGAGCCGATGAACCGGTCCGGCCCTGAGAACGTAATGTCGTCGGCGTAACGTGTGTAACGGGCACCGAAGGCGGCTGCCATGCCTTTTAGTCTGACATCGAGCGAAAACGCCGACAGGTTTGCCAGCGCCGGCGACGTCGGCGCGCCTTGGGGCAGATGGCGGGGCAAATACGACATTCCCGCGTTTGGCGCATCCTGCGGCGACGAAAACCCGGCCGGCATCGTGGACGTCGTCAAATGCGACAACCACAGAGCGGCTTCTCGGCTATAGCCAAGCCCACGAAATACGGCGACGACGCGGGAAAAACTCACCGAAGCGTAAAAGTTTTCCAGATCGAATTTGAGCAATATGGCACTGCCCACGTGTGGGCTCGCATTGGTGACGATTCCGCGACCGGCAACGAACCCGTGAGCCGCTTCGTGTGGACGAACGTTGTCGAGAATCTCTCGAAGGATGCGGGTTTGCGTCTGCTTGAGGGTCGATTTCGGCGCCTCAATGAGCCGATACCCCGAAACGCGCTTGCGTATCCAGCGGTAGTGGTAATGGGCCTGTTGCTCGCTCGGAGGCCGATGCCGCTCAGAAAACCGGTGAATAAGCCAAGCCAATTTACCGGCGGGAATGTCCAACCAGTTCGCAAGCTCGCTCGGATTGTGAAAGATCGGCAAGCCTCGGGCGCTAAGTCGGCTCACATCGCCGCTTTGGCTCAAGTCGAGGTATCCACCCGTGCGGACCCCGTATCGTGCGAAAGGGTAGGGCGACTCTTCTCGTTCGACATTGGCTCGAACGGTCGTACGGCTGGTGGTGCGATCTTGGTGCTGGTTTTGCCTGCGGCGGAGAGGAACCAGTATTGGTTTTCGGCGGGAACGCCTCCGGCGGCGTTTCTGCGCCGCACCAGTTTTCGGGGCGATCCCGAAGAACAGTCGGCGTAAGAAGTCAAACACGCCCATGGGCCAACATCCGTGAATCACGTCGCAATCAGGCGCGCTACGCTGTGAAAGGCGGTTTCATTACCCTCTCTGAAGGGTGGGCCGATCTTGCGGACTCAGGTCATACGCCGTCCAAAACAAAACGTGACCCGCGGGCGGCACAACTGGTCCTGTGCCGAAGTTTTGTGCGGTCATCTCTGACCGCACGAACCTTCTCGCCACGAAATGGAAACAACGATCCTTCCACGGGGTAGCCCCGCAGCGCTCGACCGCAGACCGGTCAGGGTCGGCGTGAGCATCGCTTGTGCCGCCCACGGGTCACTCTGCGCTATAGTACTTTCCCCTTCCCGCACGGCAAAGGCCGTTCTGGCGATTTTTCGCCATGAATATTGTTTCACCACATGGAACGATTTGTGATAATTCATCGCCTCAGTTACATTCTTGCCGGGGCGGCGTGACCGGCGAGGTTTCGCAGAGACATGTTTGAGGCGCCGTAGCGGAAGACAGCGTGCCTCAAATCGACATCACGCTTTAGAGACATCCGCAAGTCGGATGCCGACGGCACAGGGGGGCAACAGGCATGTTCGGACAGATTCCGGCGACCGGGGCCGACTTGCGTTTTCAGTTGCTGGGCATTCCCGTGCGCGTTCATCCCGTGTTCTGGCTCTCGTCGGCGTTTCTCGCCTGGGACCGCGGTGCGCAGGAGCCCGACCTGAGGAAAGTGTTTCTGAGAATTCTATGCATTTTCCTGGCCATCTTGGTTCACGAATTGGGCCACGCGCTCGTCACGCGGCGTTACGGTTGGGATTCAGAAATTGTTCTGTACTTCTTCGGCGGATACGCAACCTCAACCCGACACACGACCTGGAAGGACATCGCCGTCTCCGCCGCTGGGCCAGGAGCCGGGTTTTTGCTCTTTCTCACGTTTCAATTCACGGCGGAGCCGTTACTTCACTGGGCTACGGGCGTTCTATCGAAGCAGATGTGGTTTCTGTTAGCCGATGCAATTTACTTTTCGCTGTTCATCAATTTCGCTTGGAACGTGATGAATCTGATTCCCGTGCTGCCGCTGGATGGCGGACAGATCTCGCGCGAGTTGTTTCTGTGGTTCAATCCGCGCAGGGGGATGGAATGGTCGCTGTTGCTCTCGGTTGTCGCTGCCGGCGGCATCGCGCTGTTGGCCATGAGGGCAAAAATGATCGGCTCCAGCCTCCTAGGACTCGATCCAACATTCTTAGCCCTGATGTTCGCCTACCTGGCGTATCGAAGCTACCAGCAGTACGAAGCGGCAAAGCGAGGGTACTGGTAGACGCGTGCATGCGGTGGATCGTTCCAACGAGCCGAAGCGTTCCAGCGAAACCCGAGCTTGCCGAGCGGCGACGCCCGGCGGGTCAGTAGCCCAGTCCCACGCCGTCCAGTGCCGCGGTTCCGACTGTGCCGTCTGTGATGTCGAACATCGACGGGAACTGACGTGCCCATCGCTTGTTGGCAGCCGGGCAGAATTGCCGGGCGTTGCCTTCGATGGCGGCGACTGTCGGAATTCGGGCGGCCAGACTCGACGACTGCAGGAACGAGATTCCGGGGCAGGTGAGATCCTGCACACAGAGAAACATCTCGAACTTCTGGGCGGCAGCAGCCAACAACAGAGAGTCGGTCTGCCCTTTGCAGGCTTTGAGCGCCACACCGGTGTAGCCCAATTCACGGCTCAAGAGTAGCGCTTCATAGTCGACGAGTGATTCATCGACGACGATCGGTTTGAGCTTTGCGGCTTCGTGCATGCGATTGTTGGGGTGAGACTTGAGGTCACGATGCGTCGGCTGCTCGACGTATTGAATCCTTTCGAATGCCGCCGGATTCTTGCCTTGTATCTGTTTGAGAAAGTCGAGCAGATATTCGACGTTTTCACATTTCTCATTAAAATCGCACGAGTAGCACCACTGGCCGCATCCACGGGCCGACTGGGCCTCTGTCACGACGTTGTCGATGTCCAACACGCGCCGGACATCCCAGTCGATGTCGTCACCGGCGAGCTTGATCTTCAGATGGGTCAGCCCATCAGCGGCAATCCATTCCGGAAGTGTCTCGGGCAGACCGTCACCGATTCGCTCGTCGATGTCCTGTTCGGTGAGCGGGTCGAGCGCCCCGATTAAATGATACAGCGGCAACCTTGGCTTGGGTTCGCGAAGCGTGTAGGCGTCGAGGTACTCACCTTCGAACTGCTCGTCGAGATACTCCGACAGGTCGTAGTTCACGTACTCGGACGAAAGCAGATCGTAACTGTTCTCTCCATGCAGACGACCATAGGCGTCGTGCAGAGCGGCATCAAGCGGACTGGCCGACACAAGTTGCGCAAGTTCCGGCATCGTTTCTGATAGGCCGAGCTTGGCCGATAGCGTCTTTCCCAGGTGATAGTATTCACCCGAAAGATGGTAGCCGAGTTCGAGAGGATGACCGTAATCGGGAAAACTGTTGGCAAGTTCGACAACCTGCTCGGCGAACGCCTTCATCGCCTGTTCTGACTGCTCTGCGGTGACCGACGCCGACGGCCACGCCCAGACGTTGCCCAGCGGCATGCTGCCCATTCCCGCCGCAAGCCTGCCCCCCCGATCCTCGACGCTCACGTCGACATTAATGAGGATTCCATTCTCGACAATGCGGCCTCCGAATTTTAGCGGCGATCGATAAGGAACGGGTTCAAACTGGCAGTTCGCCTCAACAATTCGGATGTCAGTCGACTTACTCATTACTTTCTGTTGGATGTTCTATTTATCAGGGGTTGAGTTCTTGTACGGACCGCAACAGAATGCTATTTCGATCACACGTGTCGAAGATTCTATCCGCCCAATACGCATCAATCAAGAAAAAACGGAATTGTCGCATTCTCGCGATGAGGTGATCGCGGCGCCATCGCTACATGTCCCGTCTTCGGATTCAAGCGACCGTCTGTCGGCCGAAACCAAATTTAACGGTCGCCGCGATCAGAATATCGTCGTCTCGGTCGTCGCACGCTCTTCGATGAAGGCGTATGTTCGCTGGGCATCCGCCAGCAACCGGTTTCGGCACTGGGTTTCGTCGACCGCGTCGACAAGCACTGTACAGATCGGTTGTCCACAACGTATCAACATTCCGCCGCTCGGCCGATCAGCAAGAGTTCGAAGCGACGCCTTACTTCTGATTTCGTCCAAGGACGGCGGCAAACGTCCCACCGTGATATCGCGCCCGGCAAATAATACCGCCTTTCCGACAACCGGGCCGCTGAATGCAGCCGGCCGTGCGCTGAGTTCATCGCGAATTTGAGCAAGAAGGTCGTGTACCGAATCCGATTTTTCACACGCCTGCGCGTGCCAACGAAATAAACTCATGTTCCAGGCGCGCTCGAAGACTTCGACCGACGCCGTGTAGCGCGGGTTGACTTCCGTCAGCCAGGGTATTCCTGCTGAGTCCATGATCAAATCGATGCCGAACAAGCCCACCAGGCCCGCTTCGGCTGCCAGCCGCGACCCAATGCGACGAATTGTGTCAGTAGCCGAATGGGGAAGCGCCAGCGGTCCGATCGACCCGCAGTAGGCAAATGCCAACGGTGCGTTCAAAGTTGGCTCGCCGATCAACTGCCGGGTTACGCCGATCAACTCAGCGTCGGCCGTGTTCGACTCACTCGCAACCGCCAGAAACAGCGCAGAGAAAGCATCTCCCTCGACGTACCGTTGGAAGTAGCTTTGCCCATTGCACTCAGCAGCTATGGCTGTCGATTCTGTCCAATTGTGTATTCCGCGACCGCCGGTTCCTCGAAACGGCTTGATGAGCCAACCTTTTCCGGACGGCGGCGATGACGCCGGGCGAACTTCGATCGCGGGAAGATCGGCCGTCGTCAATAGCTCACGAACGGTAAATAGGTCACGGACGATCTCAACGGCCGACGACGAATTTCCCCACAGGCTGCGTTCATCTGAAATAGAATTCAGTATCCGCGGATGATTTTCCACTCCGCCTGTGTACATCCACGGCGATTCCGGCGCACTGTGCGCCGCATCGATTAGGCCCTCGGGATACGTTGACAGCGGAATCACGTCTGCAACGTCGATGAGATCCTCGTCGCAGAACAGATCGGCGCACAACGGGCTCCATCCGGCACGAACGGCCGATTCTGCGGCGGCGCGCACGCTGGCACCGACGATAAGAATTCGCCGATTCCCGTCAGAAGTGTCATTCGGCGTGCCGAGCAATTGTGCGTCTCGTCTGAGTCCGCGGGATTTTCGCTTCCAACTATTGTAGAATTCCGCTGTTGGAACTGGAAAACGTGCGTACGGTCTGTATATTGAGGAACAACGAACAGTACGCTCGGTTCCGCGATTGTCTGCGGAACGGAATTTGTGTTACCGGTTCCGGCTCGCAGACGCAACAGTCGCCGGCAGAACTCTCAGGAGAATACAGCATGTCGATGCATATTGGTGAAGCACTCGTTGGCGAAGGCAACGAAATCGCTCACATTGATCTGTTGATTGGCGACAAGGATGGTCCGGTCGGCGTTGCTTTTGCAAACGCCCTCTCGTCACAGACAGCAGGACATAGCAACCTGTTGGCCGTGCTCACGCCCAATCTCGCCGTTAAGCCGGCAACCGTGATGATTACCAAGGTGACCATTAAGGGAGCCACACAAGCCGTCCAGATGTTTGGGCCCGCTCAGCACGCCGTCGCGAAGGCCGTCGCAGACAGCGTCGAAGCGGGAACGATCCCGAAAGACCAGGCCGAAAACCTTGTGATTGTCTGCGGAGTCTTCATTCACTGGGAGGCAGCCGACGACAAGAAGATTTTTGAGTACAACTACGAAGCCACTAAGTTGTCGATCGAACGGGCCATGAAAAATGAGCCGAGCGCCGACGAGATGCTTAAGGGCAAAGGGGAGGCCAGCCACCCGTACTACGCAGGCTGAGCCGCCTCATGCGGAAAATCCTCATCCAACTCGACACCGATGCGCAACCCAGCGTGTTCGACCGTGTCGTAGCCGTGGACGCCGGAGTCGACGAGTTATTCAGCTATGGCAACGTCGCTGCTGAAACCGTCGAGCCACTCGTCCATGGGGCGATGTTTACTCGTGGTGGTGAGGGACTGAAAAACACAGCCGTCTTTATTGGCGGAAGCGTTGTCGCCGACGGAGAGGCGCTGCTTGAAAAGGTGAACCGGACGTTTTTCGGACCTGTTCGCGTTTCCGTCATGATGGACTCAAACGGATCGAACACCACCGCTGCCGCGGCTGTGACACTGGCGGCCCGGCATTTGAAATTGAGTGGCACGGAGGCCCTCATTTTTGGTGGTACGGGTCCAGTCGGCCAGCGGGCCGCCCAAATGCTGGCCGCTCAAGGCGCGCGTGTCCGCATTGGATCACGTTCCCTCGAACGGGCACGTCAAACATGCGAGTCGATCGCCTCGTCGGACGATGACGCGCAGCTCGCCCCATTCGAAACGTCGACACAAGCCGGCCTTTCCGCAGCCGGTGAAGGAGTCTCACTGCTCATCGCCGCCGGTGCTGCGGGCGTCGAGTTTCTGTCTCAGCAGCAACGAAATACGATTTCGACGCTCAAGGTGGCCATCGACCTGAACGCGGTGCCCCCGGCCGGCCTTGGTGGAACCTACGTGACCGACAAAGCTGTGAACCGGGACGGAGTGATCTGTTACGGCGCCATCGGAGTGGGCGGTACGAAGATGAAGGTGCACAAGGCGGCCATCAAGGCTCTGTTCGAAGCCAACGACCGCTTGCTCGATACCGACGCGATCTACCAGATTGCCGAACGCATCGCCTCATCATCGTAGACGGCCCACACCACATCTTCCCATTTTGCGCTGTCGCTCTATCTTCCATCGTGGGGCGTGCGAGTTCGCGAATTCGTATTGCTCCCGCCGGGCATTTGCGATATTCCTACGCCGCTTAGGCACATCGAAGATTCCATCTGGTGCATCCGCCCGGACGAACCAGACGTTACCAACATTCATTGGCTGTTCCTCCGGCTACAAATCTCTACGGCTGTCATACCCATCTCTTTAGCAGTTCTCCCTTTCTGATTCGCTGATCCCGACCTCTCGATCTCCATTCATTTCCCCGTCTTAGCACAGCGGAAAGCCAAATCTATGAACGGTGTCTGCGACGACACCCGCGGCTCACGCCGCGCGGGCAGAACAGCCCCTCCACGAAAACGCGGCTTATCACAATGGCACGGGTTCTGCCTCGTGCTGGGTGTCGCTGCGTGCTTGGCTGCGGCTTGGGCTTCGAGCACGATGGCCCAAAGCGGCAGTCGGGGGATGGGTCCAGGAATGGGACGCAGCAATAGTCCGTCCTCCGTACGGGGAACGCGGCGCGACCGACCCAACGTCGTCCGCGGAATCGAAGATGAGTTTCGCCCTCCCTCTCTGGACGAAAACCTGGTCGACGTCCGGATCGAGGGCAACGAGACAATCAAGACTCCGGCGATCGCCAAATACATCAAGTCGCGACCCGGCCGGCCGCTGAACAAAGCGCAAGTCCAACAGGATATCAGCAGCCTGTTTCGGACAAGCTGGTTTATGAGCGCTGACTACATCGTGCGACGTCCTGACAAGGGACTCGTACTCGTCTTCCGAGTGGTGGAAAAGCCGATCGTCCAGCGAGTCGAGTTTAACGGAAATAAGAAGATCAAGGACAAACACTTGATCGCAGAAACGGGTTTGAAACGCGGCAGTCCGTTCGATACCAACAAAAACCGCGACGCGGCGCGCCGAATCGAGGAACATTACCACCAAAAAGGCTATACGTTCGCAACGGTCGAATTGGCGAAGGGCGGTTCGTCCGACCACCGCGAAGTCGTATTCAATATTTACGAAGGGCCCAAGCCGAAGGTGACGAGCACGAAGTTCGAAGGCAATACAATTGTCGGCGACGCCGTCTTGCGTACAAAAATTCGAACCTCACGGGCGTTCCTATGGTTTTTCGGCGGAAAGTACGACCCTATCACGCGTGAAGACGACATGGCGGCGATCCGCAAATACTACAAGGATCTCGGCTACTTCGACGTCGAAGTGACTGATCGCGTAGGCTTCTCCGAGAACCGATCGCGTGTCTACATTTCGTATGATGTCGTCGAGGGCAAACGCTTCAAACTTCGTAACGTCGAACTCTCAGGCAATTTTGAAATCCCCACCGAAAAACTCGACGGCGATCTCAAGCTGGTTGCGGGCGAGTATTTCAACACTCGATTTCTGAACACAGACTTAGAGAGTATTAACCAAAAATACTACGACGAGGGTCGGTTGTTTACCAGAGTCGAAGCCCAGCCACGATTCCTCGAAGAGCCCGGCGTCATCGACCTCGTCTACCTGATCGACGAGGACATTCCGCGAACGATTCGCCGGATCAACGTGCACATCGAGGGAGACGACCCACACACGAAGCGCTCCGTCGTCTTGAATCAGATGAGGCTCGCTCCGGGCGACTTGGCCGACAAGAAACTGATTCTGAGGAGTGAAACGCGCCTCGCCGGGGCGCAATACTTCCTGCGTGACCCGGCTCATAAGCCTCGCATCGAGGTCAGCCGTGTTGATGACGAAATCGAACTCGCGCGGCGGATGCGCGGTCAGAACGTCGACCCGTTGAGGCAGCCACTATACTCACCGGCTCGCGACAGACAAACTCACCACCGAAACCTTCGGTCGGCCCCGAGAACATTGGAGCTCACGTCTCAACGAGAAACACGGCGCAAAAAGCAGCCGATAACAAAACAACTCAAGGAAAAAATCACCGACGACGATCTGCCGTTTATTCCATCGGGAATCGAAAACCCATTTTTTGACATGCACCCGGCCGTTCGCGAAGCGCCTGAGGGTTCGCTGACGATACGCGGGCAAAACTATGATAACTACGGCAACTTCGGCGGCCAGGGTGGCCCACCGTTCGACGGCATGTATCCACAGGGCGACCCGCTCGGCGGACCGGGAGCCGTCGACTTAGACGTCTACGTTACTGAAGAACGCACTGGTCGACTCATGTTCGGCGTCGGCGTGAACAGCGACGCTGGTGTCGTCGGTTCGTTCGTGCTCAGCGAAAGCAACTTCGACATTCTTAGGCCGCCACGCAGTTTCGGCGACTTGATCAACGGCGCCGCGTGGCGAGGCGGTGGACAACGGTTTCGTCTTGAAGCTGTCCCCGGAAACGTCGTAAGCCGTTACATGGTCAGTTGGACCGATCCCTTCTTCATGAACACCGATTATAGTCTCGGTGTGAGCGGGTTCTTCTTCAACCGCTTCTTCCCCGACTGGGACGAACAGCGCGCCGGTGGCCGCGTCACAATCGGACGTTTACTGACACCCGAATGGTCCGTCAGCGGAGCCGTGCGGCTGGAAGAAGTCGAGATCGACAACCCCGATGTTCCCACACCGACGCTGCTACTTGATTCGTTGGGCGCCAGCTTCTTGTCGACCTTGCGGGGAACACTCGCCCACGACACGCGCGATTCCGCCTTCCTGCCCGGAGCGGGGCATTATATGCAGGTCGCCTACGAACAGGCCGTCGGTGATTTCTCCTACCCGCGGCTCGAAGCCGAAGCACGGCAGTATTTCACGGTCCACAGCCGTCCCGATGGTGGCGGACGGCAGACGTTGGCCATCGGAGGCCAGTTGGCCTGGACGGGTGACGACACACCGATCTTCGAACGCATGTATGCCGGCGGTTTCCAGACGTTTCGAGGTTTCCAATTCCGAGGCGTCGGCCCACGTCAGCTCGACGTCCGCGTCGGTGGACAGTGGATGGCCCTGGGAAGCGTCGAGTATCTCGTGCCACTCATGGCGAACGAAACCATTCAGGGTGTGGTGTTTTCCGACTTCGGTACCGTCGAGAACGACGTCGGATTCAACGATTTCCGGCTTTCGGTCGGAGCCGGCCTGAGAGTCACCGTGCCCGCCATGGGTCCGGTTCCTCTTGCGTTCGACTTCGCCTCGCCGATCATCAGAGAAGATTTCGACGACACACGAATCTTCAGCTTCAGCGTCGGCTTCGCACGCTAAGCACGCCCGGTACCAAGTGCTCACCCCCGGTCTTGAGTGCCATTGGCAACTCGCCTCTGCTGGCGTGATTCGCTAATGATCGGCTCAAAGTGACGCAGCGCAGCACTCGCAGGTGCCGGAGGTTGCCGCACTGGTCGGCAACGTAGTGCCCACCTCGCGTTTTTCCATGCATGGGGCAGCGGGACGTCCGGCCCGCCGCGACCGCGGCTGGTCCAAGATCGGGAAAACGGGCATCATCGCCCGTCCGGCACGAATGTTGCTTTTTAAGGCCGGTGTCAACGTCGGCCCACCAGGCATTGACCGCCATTCATGGAGACAATAAACTTCGCGATAGAGGGATCTTACGTCAGACAAACCGGTCGGTTGCCGTACCTGTATTCGCGCCCGAGCCGTCTATCCCGCAAGCCTCGGGGCAGCTCGGTCGTGCGGTGCTCCTGCCAGACTGGCAGCTGGCCCGAGCTGCGGCTTGGGCGCCTTCTGGACTCTGACCGCCTTGGATCAAACGGCAAAGCGAGCCTAGAGGAATCGGCTTTCGATCGAGTCGTTTGTCTCCAGCTTCTGCTGATGATGGGGCAATGATTTTCTCGTCGGCTCGAACGACTGAAAGTTCAGGGGAACGAAAAAGCGAAAGCAAACACAGGCGCCTTGCCCGCCTGTGTGGTCTTGCCACGTGGAGCCGACCAGAACAAGGTAGGATTACGACGAAAAGCGGTCCCAAAACTCTCAGACGGGCAACATTCGCTCTGGACGTGTAGGGGCCAATTTCACCACAACCGGGATTTGGGACGGGTTCTAGAGCGCATTCGACATAAGTGTAGCTGGTTCTGGCGGCGTAGAGACGATATTCAAAGACCGAAAATCGTCCGATAGCCGCCACAGTTATCCCGAACGGGATCTAGTACCTCAGGTCATTTGAAAATGTGCGTCGAGTGACCGGAAATCGAGTCAGAAAGTGCCTGCTCTTTCTGACGTAACATGAAATCGCAACTGCCAAAATCAAGTGGCGTGGGCCACTAGTGGTATCACCACTTTGATTCTGGCAGTTCCTTCTGGAACAACCGCACTGGCGGACAAGGCGCCAGTGCTCGTTCTTCATTTTTCGAACCGACAAGATCAATCTTGAACGTCTACTAGTACGACACTCCGGATGAAGCTATGGAATTCTTGGATCGTCTTGCCGACTGGTTTACTTCGTTCACGGGGTGGGTCGAGCGGATCATTACGCTTGTCTTCGGCGCGTCGAACGAGCGACAAATTCGCAAGTTTGGGTTCAGCCGCGACAAAAACGGCAAGGACAAGGTGGTCCCCGGTTCGACCCTCGAAGAGATCAACCAGCTCGAACCCGAGCTCGAGAAACTGTCTGAGGCAGAACTCAAGCAAACCGCCGAAAAGTTGCGCAAGCGATTGGATGACGGAGAGACACTCGAGGACCTTCTCCCATACGCATTTGCCGCCGTGCGCGAATCGGGAAAACGATATCTGAAAATGCGTCATTACGACGTGCAGATGGTTGGCGGCTTTTTTCTGCACAAAGGAATGATCGCCGAAATGGTGACCGGCGAAGGCAAGACGCTTGTCTCGACCTTGGCTGGGTTTCTCAACGCGCTCGCCGGTCATGTCCACGTTGTTACAGTCAACGATTACTTGGCGCAGCGCGACATGGAGTGGATGGGGCCGATTCACATGGGCCTCGGGCTGACGGTCGGGGCCATTCAGTCGGAAATGCACCCACCCGAGCGGCAGGTAGCCTATGCCTGTGATATCACGTACGGCACCAACAATGAATTTGGCTTCGACTACCTGCGTGACAACATGAAACCCACGCGCGAATTGCAGGTGCAGGGTGAGTTGAGTTTGGCGATCGTCGACGAGATCGACAACATCCTCATTGACGAAGCGCGGACGCCGCTGATTATCTCCGGGCCGGCACACGACGACGTCACCAAGTACCCCAAGGCCGACAACATCTCGCGACAGTTGATCAAGGGAACCGACTTCGAAATCAAAGAGAAAGAACACACCTGCCACATGACGGAGGAGGGTGTGCGGCACGCCGAAGAAATCGCCGGCGTAGAGAGCTTCTACACGGCGGGGAACATGGAGTGGCCCCACCTGATCGACAACTCGCTCAAGGCGCACCATCTCTACAAACGCGATGTGAATTACGTCGTTCAAGGTGATCAGATCATCATCGTCGACGAATTCACCGGCCGAAAAATGGAAGGCCGCCAATGGGGCGACGGGCTGCATCAAGCCGTCGAATCCAAAGAAGGCGTCAAAGTCAAAGCGGAAAACCAGACTCTGGCCACGATCACACTGCAAAACTATTTCAAACTCTATAAGAAGCTGGCGGGCATGACCGGAACCGCCATGACCGAAGCGGACGAGTTCTGGAAGATATACAAGTTGGACGTCGTGTCGATTCCCACCAACATGCCCATGAAACGGGTCAATCATCCGGACGTGATCTACCGTTCGGAAGGAGAAAAATGGAACGCCGTCGTCGATGAAGTGCGCGACGTCCACGAAACGGGCCGGCCTATTCTTGTCGGTACGGTGTCGATCGAAAAGTCAGAACTGCTCAGTCGCAAGTTGAACAAATACGGCATCAAGCACAATGTGCTCAACGCGAAACATCAGGAACGCGAAGCGGAACTCATCGCGCAAGCCGGCCGCAAAGCAGCCGTGACCATCGCCACGAACATGGCTGGCCGAGGCACCGACATCATTCTCGGCGGCAATCCCGAAAACATGGCCTGGGAGGAACTCAAGCAGTCGTACTCGTCCCGTCTGGAAATACCTAAACAGGAATGGGACGACCTGACCGAAACAATTGCCCAGCGAGAAGGCATGTTGGAACAGGGTCGCGAAATCGCCGACGTGGGTGGACTACACGTCGTCGGCACGGAGCGCCACGATTCACGCCGCATCGACCTGCAGCTGCGCGGCCGCTCCGGTCGTCAGGGCGACCCGGGCTCGAGCCGCTTCTTCTTGTCTCTGGAAGACGATCTGATGCGGATCTTCGCCGGCGAGTGGGTCAGGACGATGCTCACCCGACTCGGCATGCAGGACGGCGAAGCAATCGAAAGCAAAATGGTCTCGCGGCGCATCGAAGGCGCCCAGAAGAAGGTTGAAGAACGCCACTTCGACATGCGCAAGCATCTGCTCGAATATGACGAAGTCATGGACGAGCAGCGCAAGCGAGTCTATTCCTATAGACACCGCATTCTCAGCGGTGAAGACTGCCGTCAGTTGATCCTCGGCATGATCTTCGAACAAGTCGAAAGGTGGACTGAACATTTTCTCAACCCACATTACAAATGGGAGACGATCGCCCAGTGGGCCGGAAGCGTGTTTCGGCTGCAGATCGACACCAGCACCATTCGAGGCATGGAGAGACCGCAATTAGAGGTGTACCTGGCCGATGAGGCGCGCGGCCAGGCTGCCGAACTGCTGGGTGAACAGATCGAAATCGATCTGCCCGAGGAATCCGAAGACGAACGCGAGTGGAACTGGCTGGCGCTTTCCAAATGGGCCAACGCACAATGGGGGCTCAACACAAACGATCGCGAACTCAAGAAGATCGGCCGCGAAGGGCTGTTCGGTTATCTCAACGAACGCGCGGAAGAGTCAATCGGCCGCTTCGATTACTCTGAACTCGAATTTCTGATGGCCGATGATCTGGGTTCCCGGTCGCTCTGTGGCTGGTTGCAGCAACAGTTCACGCTCGAAGTGCAACCCGACGAACTCGCTGAGCTTTCAGCCGACGAGATCAACGACCTGCTGAAAACGAAGCTCGATGATTTGTATCGCGAAAAGGACGTCATGTTTCCGGTCGCAGTCGGCTTAACCCGGTTTCTGTCTGGCGATCACTCAAGCGGTGAAAAATACGACCGGGAAGGGCTGGTCCGCTGGTCCAACGACCGCTTTGGAGCCGCCTTGACGCTCGACGACGTCAAAGGAAAGACTCGCGACGAAATCATCGATCGATTCACCGAATGCAGCCGGAGCTTTATCGCCCACGGCAAGACAATTAGTGAACTCGAAGATCGCCTCGACGAGGTGTACGGTCCGGAAATCGAAGAACACGAAGGGAACGGACACGAAGGGAACGGAAAACAGCACGAGGAGAGTGCCAAACTCGTCCGCTGGGTGAACCAGGCATTCCAAGGTGACCTCGCCGAACATGAATTCGAAAAAACCTCGCGGGACGAGGCGCGGTCCAAAATCATCACGTCTTACAACGGGACGTATCGGCCCGAACTGAGCCACGCCGAACGCTCGCTCGTTCTCGAACTACTCGACACAGCTTGGAAAGACCATCTGTACCAGATGGATCATCTCCGCTCGTCGATCGGCTTGGTCGGCTACGCGCAGCAAGACCCCAAGGTGGAGTACAAACGCGAAGGACGAAAAGCGTTCAAGACAATGTGGGAGAGTATCGGGCAGCAGGTGGCAGGTTCGATCTACCGATTGGAACGGGAAAGCAGCGAATTTGTCAGTTCGTTGTGGGAGATTACCGCCACGACGCACGAAGAAGCCGGCGCCGCGGCATCGACCTACACCGAAGAATCGGGCGGACTCGAACCTGGGCAAGAACCGCGAACCGTCGAGCCAATACGCAACGAACAGCCGAAAGTCGGCCGGAACGAGCCGTGCCCTTGTGGCTCGGGCAAAAAGTTTAAGAAATGCCACGGAGCCAACGCTTGAAACTGACGGATTAGACAACGTTGGCACCTTCGGTACCGCGACGGTATTGAGCCGTGACAGCGAGAGCATTGGGGACAGGATGCCCTGGGTTTTCAACATCGCGTACTTGTGTTTCTTGGCGTTCGTCTCGCCCGTGCTCCTTTACCGGGTCATCGTGCGCGGCAAGTATCGTCACGGATGGCGCGAAAAATTGCTTGGCCGACTCCCGCCGCCTCCTGCCGGATGCGAAGCGCCGCGAATCTGGCTGCACGCTGTCAGTGTGGGCGAGGTACTGCAACTGCAATCGGTATTGAAATTACTGCGCCGCTCGCGTCCCGATTGCTGTTTCGTGATCACCACGACGACGAGCACCGGGTATGCCGTCGCACGCGAAAAGTTTCCCACCGACCAAGTCTGCTATTTTCCGCTCGACTTTTCCTGGTCGGTGCGCACAGCGATCCGCCGTATCGCGCCGTCGGCCGTTATCCTGGTCGAACTCGAACTGTGGCCGAATTTTATCTTTGAATCGAAACGCGCCGGCGTTCCGCTGGTGTTGATTAACGGCCGGATGAGCGAACGAAGCTTCCGCGGCTATCGGCGCCTCCGCCCGCTGATGGGCCCGCTATTGGATTGCTTCGACCGCATCGCCGTGCAGAGCGAAACCTACAAAGCTCGGCTCATAGAACTCGGTGCACGAGCCGAGAAGGTCGAAATTACCGGCTCGATCAAATTCGACGATGTCGAGACGAATCGCAATAACCAGCAAACGCAGTTGTTGCAATCTGCGTTCGGAATCGCTGAGAATGAGCCCGTGTTTATCGCCGGCAGCACGCAGTCTCCCGAAGAAGAATACGCCCTCGACGCGTGGCTCGAAGCACGCAGGCGGTACCCGGACTTGAGACTGATTCTCGTCCCCAGACACCAGGAGCGATTCGAAGAGGTTGCCAAAATTATCGAGGCACGCGGGTTGCCACTTTTGCGCCGCAGCCTGCTTGCAAGAGGACCCGCTACGAACACCGCCGATTGTCAACAGCGGCCGGCAAAAGCAGCGACCAATCCAGAGGCTTCGATCCCGCCGGTGCTGTTGCTCGACACGCTGGGAGAACTGTCGGCATGTTGGGGACTGGCCGACATCGCCTTCGTTGGTGGCAGCCTGACCGACCGTGGCGGGCAGAACATGATCGAACCGGCCGCCTATGGTGCTGCCGTGCTGTTTGGCCCGAATACGCAGAACTTTCGCGACGTTGTGGAATTGCTGCTTTCATCGGCGGCGGCACGCGTGGTGCACGATCAGACAGAGATGACTGCAACGTTGGTCGAATTCCTGGACCGGCCCGATGCCGCGCGGCAACAGGGCGAACTTGCGAAACAGCTTGTTCTCGCACAACAAGGCGCAACCGGACGCACGGTTGTGATCATTCAGTCAGTCATCGACAAGCCAGTGTCGAATGAAACGAAAACGATCCCCGGCGCCGTCGGACCCACGGCGGCTTGAGGGAACGCCGACGACTAGAGCGCGTTCGACATAAGTGTAGCGGGTTCTGGCGGCGTAGAGACGATATTCAAAGACCAAAATCGTCCGAAAGCCGCCACAATTATCCCGAACGGGATCTAGACCATGTCTAGTTTTGTTGTCGCGGCTCGAGACGCGATTAAAGCCGAAATACGAGCATTTGAGTCGCTACAGTTTCGCGGGGCGCGCTCTAGCCGGTGTCTCAATGCGCAAAACGTCCTTTTTCTTGTGGTGCGGAGCCCCGTGCCCAGGAATCGTCTTGTCCGGCGACGATAGTCGGTTGAGGCAATCGCGCATCCCGCCTACAATCGCGTCTCGTTGTCTTGAATGGTTCTGATTGTCTGAATCGACTGCCGTCCGGCAGCATGAGTTTACCGGGAGTTTCTTGCATGGCTGAGTATTTCTTCACAAGCGAATCCGTCAGTATGGGGCACCCGGATAAGGTCAGCGACCAGATATCCGACGGGGTGCTGGATGCGCTGTTGGCCCAAGATCCTTATTCCCGCGTCGCTTGTGAAACCTTGTGCACCACCGATCTCGTCGTCCTCTCGGGCGAGATCACCTCTCAAGCTAAGGTCGATTACGTCGGTGTGACACGGGACGTCGTTCGCGAAATCGGCTACACGAGTGACGATATTGGATTCAACGCTGACAGTTGCCGCGTATTCCTCGCGCTGCATTCGCAGAGCGGCGATATCGCCCAGGGTGTCGACGCCGACGGTGCCGGCGACCAGGGGCTGATGTTCGGCTATGCCTGCAATCAAACCGAAGAATACATGCCGGTCGCAATCGCGCTCTCACATCGCATCATCAATCTGCTTGCTGAAGTCCGCCAAAAGGGCGAAGTCGACTGGTTGCGTCCCGACAGCAAAAGTCAGGTCACGGTCGAATACGACGACTGGAAACCGGTCGGTGTCTCGGCTGTCGTCGTCTCGACGCAGCACTCCGACGCCGTCAGCCAGGCGGAAATCGCCGATTTCGTCAAGTCACGGATTGTCAGCGAAGCGATTCCCGAGAACCTACTTACCGAAAGCGTGAAGTACCATGTCAATCCGACCGGCCGGTTCGTGACTGGCGGACCGCACGGCGACACCGGGCTGACGGGCCGAAAGATCATCGTCGATACGTACGGCGGATGGGGACATCACGGCGGCGGTGCATTCAGTGGCAAAGATGCCACCAAGGTCGATCGATCGGCCGCGTATATGGCCCGTTACGTCGCCAAGAACATTGTGGCATCTGGTCTGGCCGACGAGTGCGAACTTCAGTTAGCCTATGCAATCGGAGTCGCCGATCCGGTCAGCGTACATGTGAACGCGAACGGAACGAACAAGATCCCCGAAGAGCAGATTGTCAAAATCGTCCGCGAACTCTTCCCGCTGACACCCAAAGGAATCATCGAACATTTAAAGCTGCGGCGACCAATATTCCGAAAAACAGCCTGTGGCGGCCACTTCGGCCGTAGCGACTCTGATTTCACCTGGGAAGCGATCGACAAAGCGTCCGAAATAAGAGACGCGGCTGGATAGGAGACACGGCTGGAATGTGAGCCGAGGTTCCGGAGCCGCAGTTCGTTGTAAGTTAATACATATTGCGGTGGGCGCTGTGTTCGATCGAGACGCGCGTCTTGAGAATACCATTGGACTGCCAACTCCGTGTTCGCTGGAACAAAATGGCCCGAACGTTAAATCACTTTGCGAAGTCCGCGGCAACTGAGGATGTCGAAGCCCGACGCAATTAAGGGAATAATTGCCATGGCGAACAGTCGAGCAATTTCCGCTCAGCCGAACGACTGGCGAAAGGTGTTTGCCGTCGCCGTCTGGTCGGCGTTGATCGGCGGAGCGGCGGTCGTTCTCTCACGCCGCGTTGCTGGAGCGTTTGCCCCTCCGGAATCCGTCGTTGTAGCCTGCGCGACAGCGTCACTGGCTGCGCTGTTCGGATTGATCGCCTACGGCGTGTTGTGTTCAGCGCAATACATCCGCCCGGTAGGGCCGATCCGCTTCACGCCCCTTGCGCTAACGCTTTCGTCCCCGTTGCTGTTCGCCGGAGCGCTGCTCCCGGCACTCGATGCATTCGGCTTGTGTTTTGTCATCGCGCTGTTGGTCGTGTGCGCCGGGGCCGCGCAGTTCGTCGACGACATCGTAGGAATCCCGTCGCCCGCGTTCCTCGCAACCAACGGTTCTGACGTAGCCGATGAGCTTGAGAAAGCCGCATCGCTCGACGACATCGACACACAATTCTTGTCCGCATCCAACGACGAACCCGGCAGTATTCAGGATGACGCATCGCCTGAGGGCAAAGTTCTGTTGTCCGGCGACGATTCGATTGCCGACACCACGCATAGCGCCGACGTTGTTCAATGGATGAGCCGGCGCAAATTGGCGGGTGGAACAGAACATATCGAAGGGGCCGTCCAGGTTCCCTTTTTGCCTGGGCAGAAACAGGCGGCGCTACACGTGCCGTTTATCCCGCCGCTGGGTGAGTCGCCACAAGTGGAGTGTCATCTCGTTGACGACCGGTCGGCTCGGCTCAGAGTGTCGGCCGTTCAACCCTACGGTGCCCGGATTGAAGTGAAACTTCCACAGACCAGCGAATGTTCCGAGTCGATCGAGGTGCGATTTGTTGCCACGGCGACGTCTCGGCAATCGGATGCGGCCTAGCGCGCCATCCGGGACTTTTTTTTGGTTGCCGACGACACGATTCCGCGCGAAACGCTGCAGGATCAGTGCTTGCCGTCGAATCGGGTGCGTGCGCCCGATTGTCATCCACACAACAAGAGTGCCCCGTCCAGGGCTTCGTGGTGGGAACGACCGTCGCCAGACCGGCTTATGCCCCGAGAGGAGAGATTCCACTTTCAAGCTCCATCGGTTATCCTGGCGGCCCGGAGGGGAGGCTCGTTGATCGCTTAAGGAATGCTGCGCGTGATATCTTTGCACGTTTCTCGCCTCTACGTGTAACGGGCAACACTATCAAAGGGTTTGGCGGCCACGTCCCAAGGAATGCTTGAAACCCTCAACGATTACGACACGCAACAACCCGAATTGAGCGTCTTTTGGACGCTGTCTGCCGGAGGAGCACACGCGATCGCATGAACGATTCGTCTAGCGCAGAGGTCACCGCCCCAAACCACCGCGACGGTCTTTCATCGCGTAGCTTTTTGGGGCTGCTCTGCACCCAGTTTCTGGGGGCGATGAACGACAACACCTTTCGGTGGTTGGCCGTTCCCCTCGCGAAACCTCTTGTCGGTGATTCGTTCGCACTGTCGTTGGGCTTGGCCTGTTTCACGGTGCCCTACTTGATTCTCGCGACGCCGGCCGGTTACATCGCCGACCGCTTCAGCAAACGCACAGTTATTGTAAGTTGCAAGATCGCCGAGGTCATCATCATGGCTCTCGGGCTCGCGGCGATGCTAATCGGCAACGTCTGGTTGCTGTTTGCGGTCGTTTCGCTCATGGGAGCACAGAGCGCGCTGTTCAGCCCGTCGAAGTTCGGCAGCATTCCGGAGATCCTGGCGAGGGAAAAAATCTCCAAGGGCAACGGCTTGATGGGTTTGATCACGGTCGTTGCTTCGGCGCTCGGTTTTATTGCCGGCAATTGGCTGTTCGCATATTCCGGCTACGAACTGAAGCAGCCGGGCTCCGTCTCGGCATTGTCGCCCGTGATTGCCGCTCTGCTTGGATTAGCGATTTTGGGATGGCTGACCAGCCTTACGATCCGTCGTCTCAAGCCGGCCGATGCCAATCGCCCGTTCCCCGCGAACCCGGTGACGGAAGTTCTCAGCAGCATTTCGCTGCTCTCGCGCAGGCAACACTTGCTCAGAACGGCGCTCGGGATCGCCTTCTTCTGGTTCTTAGCGTCTCTCGCACAGATGAACATCGACGCATTCGGCATTCACGAATTGGGACTGGAACAATCCAAAATCGGGCCTCTGCTGGGCATTCTCGTCGTCGGCTTGGGAACGGGAAGCATACTGGCGGGGTTGTGGTCCGGCGACAAGGTTGAACTGGGAATCGTTCCGTTGGGCGCGATGGGCATGGCGGTCAGTTCGCTGCTCTTGTTCTTAGCCGGCAGCGGAATCGATCCCGATGTCGCCGCCACGACACAACGGGCCTACGGCTGGACCTGCGTGTGGCTGTTCACATTGGGCGTCGGCGCGGGTCTGTTCAACATTCCATTGGAATCCTACCTCCAACACAGAAGTAACATTCGCACGCGCGGCACAATCCTGGCAGCGAGCAATTTCGTGTCGTTCTCGTTGATCTTGTTGTCATCGGGCCTGTTTCTCGTGTTTCAGGAAGTGTTCCAACTATCGGCGAGTCAGATCTTTCTCATGTCGGGCTTGGGAACAATTCCGGTCGTGATTTACGCTTTCGGCGTGCTTCCCCAAGCAACGATCCGGTTTATCGTCTGGATGTCGAGCAAGAGCATGTATCGAGTGCGGGTTTACAACCGCGAGAATCTGCCCGAAGCGGGCGGGGCGCTCTTGGTTTGCAACCACGTATCGTGGCTGGACGGGGTGTTCCTGCTCATGACATCATCGCGTCCGATTCGTATGATCGCCTACGCCGATTATGTTGCATCGGGACCCGTCGGCTGGCTGGCGCGTACGTTTGGCGTGATCCCCATTAATCCCGACGAGGGGCCGAAAGCCCTCGTGCGTTCGTTGCAGACCGCCCGCAAAGCGATTATGAATGGGGAACTCGCGTGCATCTTCGCGGAGGGTGGCATCACCCGAACCGGCCAACTGCAACCATTTCAACGCGGGATGCTCAAAATCGTCAAAGGAACATCGGCCCCTGTTATTCCCGTGTACCTGGACGAACTCTGGGGAAGTATCTTCAGCAACCGTGGCGGAAAGTTCTTCTGGAAGCGGCCCAGACATTGGCCGTATCCCGTCTCAATCCTGTTCGGTAAGCCGCTGCCCGATTCCTGCGACGTTCAACAAGTCCGGCAGGCAGTGCAACACCTGGGAGTGGAATCTGTGGAACAACGAAAGAATCGTCAGACGGTTCCTCCGCGTCTGTTCGTCCGCAAATGCCGAAACGCCCTGTTTCGAAACAAGGTGAGCGATTCGAGTCGCGCGGAGCTGACCGGCGGAAAACTGCTCGCAGCAACGCTGATGTTCAAACGCGTGCTCGAGCGAGGCCTCATCGAGCCCGATGAAAAGACGATCGGTATTCTGTTGCCGCCGTCGGTTGGGGGAGTAATCGCCAACACGGCCGTCGCGCTCATGCGGCGTGTGACCGTTAATGTCAACTACACGTTGTCGGTCGAAGACGCCACGTACTGCGTGCGTGAGGCGGGAATCAAGCACGTGTTGACGAGCCGCCGCTTCCTGGAAAAACGTCCCTTCGAACTCGAAGGCGTTGAATATATCTATTTGGAAGATCTCAAGGAGAAAATCACGCTGGCGGACAAGCTCTCCGCCTTGCTGCAAGCCTATCTTCTGCCGGCGTTCATCATCGAGCGGCTACACGGGCTGACGCAAATCGACCCGGATGACTTAATGACGATCATTTTCACGTCCGGCTCAACCGGTGAGCCCAAGGGCGTGATGCTCACGCACAGCAACATCCTTTCGAACACGGCGGGCGTCGATCAGTCGTTCAATTTCGACAACACCGACGTGTTGTTGGGCGTGCTGCCCTTTTTCCACTCGTTCGGTTTTACCGTCACGTTATGGGTGGTGCTGATGCTCGAGCCGAAAGGCGTGTACCACTTCAACCCGCTCGATGCGCGCGAAGTCGGCAAGCTCTGCGGAAAACACGGCGTGTCGATCATCATTTCGACGCCGACCTTCATGCGGTCGTATCTCAGACGTTGCACGACCGAGCAATTCCGCCGAGTTAACCTGATGATTCTTGGTGCCGAGAAGATGCCGTTGGAACTGGCCAATGCGTTTGAAGCCAAGTTCGGCTTCGTGCCGACGGAAGGCTACGGAACGACCGAACTCTCTCCCGTCGCGGCTGCCAACATTCCCGATGCCCGCTCGGGGTCGACGGAGCAATCCGCGACGAAATTCGGCACCGTCGGCCGGCCGTTTCCCAGCGTCGTAGCGAAGGTGGTCAACGTCGACACCGGTGAAGACGTCGGCACCAACCAAGACGGCCTGCTGCTGATCAAGGGGCCCAACGTGATGAAGGGCTACTTGAATCAGCCGGAGAAAACGGCCGAGGTTCTGCGTGACGGTTGGTACAACACCGGCGACATCGGCCGAATTGATGACGATGGTTTCATCGAAATCACCGGACGGCAAAGCCGATTTTCCAAAATCGGCGGGGAAATGGTTCCCCATATCAAGGTCGAAGAGTTGCTCGCTGAGATCGTCGAGGAGCACGCGAAGCCCAACACAAATTCCGACGACCTGCCCGAAGTCTCAGTCGCCGTCACCTCGATTCCCGACCCGACCAAGGGCGAGAGGCTGATCGTCATTCATCGGCCGATGAACAAGCCCGTCGACGGCGTGCTAGAAGAACTCGCCAAAAAGGGTATTCCCAACCTGTGGCTGCCGGCCAGCGACAGTTTTCTGGAAGTCGAAAACGTGCCCATTCTCGGCACCGGCAAGCTGGATCTCAAAAACCTCAAAGAATGTGCCATGAAGGCGTTCGGAAACCAGGAGAGTAACGCGTAGCGAGCCTCCGCAATTCGAGCCGGTTTTCGGGAGATTCGACCAGTCGCGGCGGCAACGGCTCACGCCCGAACGGGCCTGCTTGACACGTTTTGACGACCCTGCTAATTTGAGCCGCGACGATTGATGTCGCGAAAACCCTGTGGATGATATTTCCGAGCGCATCGATCGTACGGTTGAACTAAGGCCAACTGCGTATTCGGG